>Ga0307516_10000147_pt1 | contig 86945 bp, 56 predicted proteins | sample 19_EM_MG_FD_203310 | JGI IMG/M metagenome (GOLD analysis project Ga0307516, IMG submission 203310) | Populus trichocarpa ectomycorrhiza microbial communities from riparian zone in the Pacific Northwest, United States - 19_EM | ecosystem: Host-associated > Plants > Roots > Unclassified | place... | reverse complement strand
ACTCGTCGGTGAAGTCCCACCGGGCCGGCAGCCCGGCGGTCGACGCGTCGCGGCGACTCGTCGTCACCACCGTTCCGGGCTGGTTGCGCCCGTGGTCGTAGTAGTTGGCGCCGCCGAGGAGTCCCTCGTACCACTCCCAGTTGTATTCGGTGCCGAAGGCGTTGTGGATGCCCACGAAGCCGCCACCGCCGCGGATGTACTGCCGGAGGGCGGTCTGCGCCGGGTCGTCGAGCGCGTCGCGGGTGGTGCTCATGAAGATGACCGCGTTGTAGCGGAACAGCCGCGCGGGGGACGAGAGCTGGGTGACGTCCTCGGTCCAGTCGACCGCGAAGCCGTTCTCCGCGCCGAGCTTGACCAGGGCGCTCTGCGCGGCGTGCGCCGGGGTCAGCGGGGGATTGAGCCCGGCCGGCAGGACGGGACCGAGATGGGCGTGGCGGGGCCCGGCGGTACGGCTGTAGACGAGCACCCGGTAGCCGTCCGTGGCAGGGTCGAAGTTGCCCCAGTCGTGGTAGCAGCCGGGGTCGGTGCCGCGGCAGACGCCGTAGTCGACGCGGCCGAGGTGCTCCGCCGCGGTGTCGCGGCCACTTGGTCCGGGCGGCTCGGCGGATGGCCGCAGGGCGCCGCCGGCCAGCATGACGGTCGCGGTGAGCGCGGCGGCGAGACCCGCGCTGACGAGGGAATTGCGCTTGCGGGGCATGCCTGCTCCTTGCGGGGGGAAGGTGGTGGGGCGTCAGTCGCTTCCGGTGTAGGTGGGCAGGATGGACGGCGGCATCGGGCCCTTGTTGCGCCGGCCCTGGCCGGTTTCCTCCCAGGCGTGGGCGAGGATGCCGACACTGCGGCTCAGGACGAAGAGACCGCGGGCCAGGGGCGGCGGAAATCCCAGTTCGGCGTAGACGACGGCGGTGCAGCCGTCGATGTTGATCGGGACCGGGCGGGTGCGGCCCGCGGCGAGCACCCGCTCGACGGCCTGGGCGGCGCGCAGGTAGTCCCCGCTGACGACGCCGTCGGACACCGCCTGTTCGACCAGCCCGAGCAACGGGTCACGCCGGGGGTCGACGGTGTGGAACCGGTGCCCGAAGCCCGGCAGGTACTTCGAGCGCGCGCGCCAGGCGGCGACCACGGTCTCGGCGTCGCCGGCGTGCACCTCGGCCAGCAACGCCATGCACTGTTCGCCGGCGCCGCCGTGCACGTCGCCGAGCAGGTTCACGCCGGTGGCCACGGCGTTGTTCAGGCCGATCCCGCAGGTGGCCGCCATGCGTGCCACCGCGATGGACGGCGCGTGCGGCCCGTGATCCACCGAGGAGACGAGGGCCGCCTCGAGCAACCGCTCCTGGCCGGGCGTCGGCGCCTCGCCGCGCAGCATGAGCCAGATGACGCCGACGAAGGTGGTCGAGCCGATGAGCTCCTGGACCGGCCGGCCCCGCAGCTCGATCACGTTGGGCTCGATCCGGGAGACGGACGTTGACCACCAGTCGGAGACGTCCCGCACGGTCGGCTCCCGCTCGTCCTCGCTCACGGTGCCGGCACCTCCTCCGCGGAGTCCCGGTCGGCCGCGTCGCCGGCCTTGAACTCGTCGTTGTGCTCACCCAGCAACGGCGGCGGCGTCGTGGGGCGCAGCGGCGCGCCGTTGACCAGGACGCCGTTGCCGCTCACCCGCAACGTCCGGCGCGGCTGGCCGGGGAAGCCGAGGTCGGTGAAGAACCCACGGTCCTTCAGCTGGTCGAGCTCCACGGCCTGGGCGACGGTGAGGACGCGCGCCGCCGGCACGCCCGCGTCGGAGAGCAGCCGTTCCCATTCGAGCGCCGGCCGGTGGCGGAGGGCGGTGTTGATCTCGTGGCTGAGCGCGGCCCGGTGCTGCTTGCGGGCCTCCCGGTCGGCGAAGCGCTCGTCGGCGACGAGGTCCGGCCGCCCGACCAGCCGGCACAGCGTCTCGAACTGCTCCTGCCGGTTGGCGGCGATGTTGAGCGGTCCGTCGCCGGCCTGGAAGGTGCCCGACGGCGCGGCGGTGGCGTTCTGATCGCCCATCGGCTCCGGTGGGACGCCGCTGACGAGGTAGTTCGATGCCGCCCAGCCCATCGCGGACAAGGACGTTTCCAGCATGGACACGTCCAGGCAGACGCCCGTACCGGTTCTCGCCCGGCCGGCCAGCGCGGCGGCGATGGCCATCGCGGCGACCAGGCCGCCGATCGTGTCGGAGACCGGGAACCCGACCCGCAGCGGTGCGGTCTCCGGCGTACCGGTGATGCTCATCATGCCGGACAGGCCCTGGATGATCTGGTCGTATGCCGGCGCCTGGCTCATCGGGCCGGTCTGCCCGAAACCGGAGATGGCGCAGTAGATCAGGCGCGGATTGAGCTGGTGCAACACCTCCCAGCTGTAGCCCATCCGGCTCAGCACCCCGGCCCGGAAGTTCTCCAGCAGGACGTCCGAGCCGCGGGCGAGATCGGCGAAGGTCTCCCGGTCGGCCGGGTTCTTCAGGTCGAGCTCGACCGACTTCTTGCCCGCGTTCTGGGCGAGGAACGAGGCGCCGACCGCCGCCTGGTTCAGCGCGGGCTCCGGCCCGAGGGCGCGGGCCAGGTCGCCGGTGCCGGGTTTCTCGATCTTGACGACCTCCGCGCCGAGAAGCATCAGGTGGTAGCTGCAGTACGGGCCGGCCAGGACGTTGGTCAAGTCCAGGACCCGGACACCGTGCAGCGGTCGGTCGTCATCCATGCGGCGTGCCCCTCGGTCGTCATGTGGGCGCGAGCCCGGTATGGCCGTCAGGCGATCGGTGCGCTTCATGTCCCCGTAACAGTTCCGGAACCGGCCATTGCCAGGGGACCTCGCGGCCCGTACGTTACACCTAGTCCACAGGACGGTCTAGAAGGACCACCAAGCGGTTCACGAGTAGGGAGTCGCGATGCCCGCGGATGAGATATCCAGGGTCGGATGCCTGGTCGCGGGCGAGTGGGTGCACACCGGGACGCGGGTCGACCGGGAGGGTCCCTGGACCCGTACGGTCGTCAGCAGCACCCGCCAGGCGGATGAGCACGATGTCGGGACCGCGCTCGCGTGGGCCCGCCGGGGCGCGAAGGCCGTCGGCCGGATGTCGCCCGCGGCGCGGGCCGCGGTGCTCGAACGCGCGGCCGAGGAGACGATCCGGCAGCGGGACCGGCTGGCCCGGCTATTGGCGCTGGAACTCGGCAAGCCGGTCAGGGACGGGCGCGGCGAGATCGACCGGGTGGCCGACACCTTCGCCGTCTCGGCCGCCGAGGCCCGGCGGATCGGCGGCGAGGTCCTGCCCGTCGCCGGCTGGGCCCGCGGGGTGGGCACCACCGCGTTCACCCACCGCGCGCCGGTCGGCGTCGCGCTGGCGATCACGCCCTTCAACGCACCGGCCAACCTGCTGGCGCACAAGCTGGCCGCCGCCTTCGCGGCCGGGAACACCACCATCGTCAAGCCGCCGCCGCAGGCGCCCGCATCCTCGGCCGCGGTGGTGGAGATCCTGCTTGAGAGCGGGATGCCCGCCGAGGCGGTCCAGCTGCTGCACGGCGACGGCCGGCTCGGCGGCGCGCTGTGCGCCGCGCCCGAGGTCGGCGTCATCAGCTTCACCGGCAGCGTCGCGACGGGTGCGGCGGTGGCCCGCGCCGCCGGCGCCAAACGCCTCGTGCTGGAGCTGGGTGGCAACGCCGCGACCATCGTCTGCGACGACGCGGACATCGCCGCGGCCGCCCGGATCTGCGCCGCCACCGGCTACAGCAACTCGGGTCAGAGCTGCATCTCGGTCCAGCGCGTCTACGTGGACCGGCGCCGGTTCGACGAGTTCCTCGACCTGTTCACCCGCGAGGTGGAGAAGCTCTCGGTCGGTGATCCGCTCGACCCCCGCACCGACGTCGGCTCGATGGTCGACGACGACGCGGCCGAACGGGTGGTCGCGTGGGCGCGGGAGGCGGCCGAGGCCGGTGCGACCATCACGACCGGTTGCCGCCGCGACGGCGCCACCGTGATCCCGACGGTGGTGGCGTCGCCGCCCGCCGACGCCCGGCTGATCCGCGACGAGGTCTTCGGCGCCGTCGTCAGCGTGTCGCCGTTCGACGACTTCGACGACGTGCTCGCCGCCTGCAACGACAGCCGCTACGGCCTGCAGGCGGGGCTCTTCACCAACGACGTCCGCCGCATCGTGACCGCCTGGCGTGAGCTTGAGGTCGGCGGCCTGGTCGTCAACGGGTCGTCGAACTTCCGGCTCGACCACGTTCCGTTCGGCGGCGTCAAGGACTCCGGGTTCGGGCGCGAGTCGCCGCGCTGGATGATTGACGACTACACGGTCGTCAAGACGCTCCTGCTGCGCGGCATGTCCCTCTTCGGCGACCAGGAGGGCGCCCGATGAGCGCCAGCGAGACGGTCTCCGCGGCGGAGGCGATGGTGACCCAGCTCGAGTCGTACGGCGTCGAGTACGTCTTCGGCACCTGTGGGCACACCAACATCGCCCTGCTGGACGCGATCGGGCGCAGCGGCATCCGCTTCGTCATCGCCCGCCACGAGCAGGCGGCGGCGCACGCGGCGGACGGCTACGCCCGCGCCAGCGGCAGGACCGGCGTCGTCCTGCTGCACGTCGGCCCCGGGATGACGAACGCGGTCACCGGCGTGCTCACCGCCGCCCTGGACTCGGTTCCGCTGGTGGCGATCGCCGGCGACATCCCGTCCTACTACTTCGGGCGGCATCCGCACCAGGAGGTGAACCTGCACGCCGACGCCGACCAGACCGCGATCTACCGGCCGTTCGTCAAGCGGGCCTGGCAGGTGCAGCGCGTGGCGGACCTGGCGCGGTTCACCGAGCGCGCCTTCTGGACCGCGACCTCCGGACGTCCGGGCGCCGTGTTGCTCAGCGTGCCGATGGACCACTTCTCCCGCCCGGTGCCGCGGGATACCGCCGGCGCGTACCCGCTCGCGGTTCTGCAGCGGCCCGGCCTGCCCGCCGAGGTCGCCGAGCACATCGCCGAGCTCCTGCTGACCGCCGAGCGTCCACTCGTCTATCTGGGCGGCGGCCTGCGCCGCGGCCCGGGGCTCGACGCCCTGCGCTCGCTGATCGAGCATCTCGACATCCCGGTCGTGCACTCGCTGATGGCCAAGGGAACGCTGCCCGACAGCCATCCGCTGCTGCTCGGCATGCCCGGCTTCTGGGGTCTGGAGATGACCAACCGGTACACCCGCGAGGCCGACGTGGTCCTGGCGCTGGCGACCCGTTTCGCCGAGACCGACGCCAGCTCGTGGGACCGCCGCTACACCTGGCAGTTCCCGCCGGGCCGGCTCATCCAGATCGACATCGACCCGGCCGAGATCGGCCGCAACTTCCCGGTCGCCGTCGGCGCGGTCGCCGACGTCACCCGGGCGGTGCAGGCGATCGACGGCGCCGTCCACGCCCGGCAGCCCACGCCACGACGGCGGGACGGGCTGCGGGAGACCATCACGGCGAGCCGCCGCGAGCTGTTCGCCGGCGGCCGGGAGCGCGGCACCAGCGACCGGTTCCCGCTGCGGCCCGAGCGCATCCTCACCGATCTGCGTGCCATCCTGCCGGCCGACGCCGTCCTGGTCACCGACGTGGGATGGAACAAGAACGGGGTCGCGCAATGCTACGAGCTGCCGGCCGAGGGGCGTTTCATCACGCCGGGCGGCGCCTCGACGATGGGCTTCGGCCCGGCGGCGGCGGTCGGGGTCCAGCTCGCCCAGCCCGACCGCACCGTCGTCGCCCTGATCGGCGACGGCGGCATGGGTGCCCAGCTGCCGGCCCTGCCGATGGCCGTCGAGCAGGGCGCCCCGGTCATCTTCGTGGTCATGAACAACCGTTCCCACGGGACCATCTCCGACCTGCAGAGCGCGCACTTCGGGCGGAGCTTCGGCTGCGACTTCACCGGCCCGGACGGCGCGCCCTACAGCCCCGACTTCGCCGCCCTCGGCCGCGCCTGCGGCGCGGACGGCTACACCGTCACCGGCGCCGGCGATTTCGGCGACGCGCTGCGTGCCGCCGTCGCCGCCCGCCGGCCGGCGGTGCTCGACGTGCCGATGGTCAACGAGCCGGTGCCGACCCCCGGGCACTGGAACATCAAGGACATCTACCACGGCGTCTTCGACTGACCCCGGCCGATACCTCCCATCTGGACATACCTAGGACGAGGTGATCCCCACATGGCTCCCATCGACCGAAGAAGCCTTCTCAAGGGCGCCGTGGCGTCGGCCGCGGCCGCGACCGCCGGCCCTGTCATCGCCGGTTCTGCCGCACCCGCCGGCGCGGCCGGCCGGCCACCCTCGGCAGCGGATCTCGCGGTCTTCGACACCCCGGGCGACCGGGACTTCCCCAAGGTCGGCGGCAACCTGGGCAACCAGAACTACACCGCTTTGCGGCGCATCGACCACGGCACCGTACGGCGGCTGCGCGGCGCCTGGGTCAACTCCGTCGAGGGTGGCCTGCGGCAGGGCAACAGCCAGAGCACGGCGGTCGCGGTGGACGGCGTGCTGTACATCGAATCGGCCCTGGGCAACGTCATCGCGGTCGACGGGGTCACCGGCCAGACCAAGTGGCGATACCAGCAGACCCGTGGTGAGCTGACCCGCCGCGGCGTCGCGGTCGGCGGGGGACACGTCTTCACGAAGTCGAACGACAACTACGTCATCGCGCTCGATCAGGAGACCGGCCAGGTCGCCTGGGAGCGTCAGGTCAACGGCTTCGGCACCATCGAGAAGGTCGCGGTCGTCTACCACGACGGGTTGCTGTTCTGCGGCACCAACGACGGCCCGCGGGGCGCCGCCCTGGGCCTTGACGCCCGCAACGGCGATCTCCGCTGGCACTTCTGGGGGACGCCCGAGCCGGGCGAGTTCGGCCACGACACCTGGGAGGGCGACTCCTGGCTGGAGGGCGGCGCGACGCCGTGGATCCACCCGGCCGTCGACCCGGAGCTCGGCCTGACCTACTGGACGTTCGGCAACGCGCGGGGCAACAACTCGTCGCAGGACGGCTCGGCCCGGGGCGGGCAGAACCTCTTCGCCAACTCGCTCGTCGCGCTGGACCTGCGCACCGGCGCGTACCGCTGGCATTTCCAGGCGATCCACCACGACATCTGGGACATGGACAACGTGATGTCGCCGGTCCTGGCCGATGTGCGCATCCGCGGGAAGAACCGCAAGGTGGTCGTCTACGGCAGCAAGTCCGGCATGTACTTCATCCTGGACCGGACCGACGGCTCCGCCCCGCTGGGCGTCGTCGAGCGGCCGGTGCCGCAGGAACCGCGCCAGAAGACGTGGCCCACGCAGCCGTTCCCGGTGCAGGGCGGGTGGACCGAGCAGCGCGTGGTCGATCAGCCGCTGGGCACCTCGGTCCCGGGCGACCCCAACCGGGCCGTGCCCAACTATGTGCGGGGTGCCCTCTACGACCCGCACTGGGACACACCCGTCCTGACCATCCCCGGGCACGGCGGCGGCGCCGACTGGTCGCACCTGTCGTTCAGCCACCGCACCGGCCTGGTCTACACCGGCTTCGGGTACGTCGCCGCGGCCCACTCGCTGACCGAGAGCGCCAACGGGCTCCGGCCGCCCGGCGAGTACCAGACCGGTGGCATCGTCGCGGTGGACGTGAGCACCAACCGGGTCGCGTGGAAGCGGCGCATGCCGTACTCGCTGGGCCACGGCAACGGCATCCTCACCACCGCCGCCGATCTGATGTTCATCGGTCAGCCCGACGGCAACCTGCTCGCCATGGACGCCCGCAGCGGCCGCGAGCTGTGGCGCTTCCAGACCGGCGCGGCGATCAGCTCCAGCCCGATCATGTACCGCGCGGGCGGCAGGGAGTTCCTCGCCGTGTACGCGGGCGGGACCAGCATCCCGTACGGCAACTCGGCACCGCGCGGCGACTTCCTGTGGGCGTTCGAGATCGGCGGAGATCTCGGCCCGGCCCCGACGCCGCCCCCGCCCGTGGTGCGCCGGCCGGTCTCCGGCGGCCCGGTGGAAGGCGCGGCGGTGGCCGACACCGTGGTGATCGGCCGGACCTACAACGCCGCCACCGGCACGGTCGGCGCGACCGAGTCGTTCGCGGTCGCCGGCATGGCACCGACCCACCTGCGGGTCGCGGCCGGCACGACGGTCACCTTCACCAACCACCCGGGCAACGCCGGGACCCGCGGCGTGACCCAGTTCTTCGAGGGGCTCTTCGACGTCCGCCTCGCCCCGGGCGAGTCCTTCCGGTTCACCTTCACCCGGGCCGGCGAGTACTTCTTCAACGACCCGGGCAGCCCCCGGTCCACCGGCAAGATCGAGGTCTACTGAATGGCCGGGCGACTGTTCATCCTCAACGGCCCGAACCTCGACATGCTGGGCCGGCGCGAGCCGCAACTGTACGGCCGGGTGACCCTGACGGAGATCCGCAAGCGATGCCAGGCGCTGGCCGAGGAGCTCGACTTCGACCTGTTCTTCCAGCAGACCAACGCCGAGGGTCAGCTCATCGACTGGGTGCATCAGGCGTACGACGAGTCGGCCTCGGTCATCATCAACCCGGCCGGGCTGTCCACCCGGTCGGTGGCCCTGCTCGACGCGCTCAAGATGCTCGAGCGGCCGATCGTCGAGGTGCACCTGACGAACATCTTCGCGCGCGAGCCGCTCTACGCCGAACCGCTGACCGCGTCCGCGGCCTGGGGGTTCCTGGCGGGCTTCGGCGCGGAGGTCTATGAGCTGGCCATGCACGGACTGGCCGGGCGTGTGCAGCGGTAGCCCCTCGGAGGCGGTTGTGCGGTTCGGCATCATCGGTTGCGGCAGGATCGCGAGGAATCACGTCAGCGCCCTGCGGGCTGTCCCCGGGGTCCGGGTGGAGGCGGTCGCCGACGTCGACCCGGCGCGGGCCCGCGCCTTCGCCTCGGAGCACGGCGTCCGGCGGGCCTTCGGCGACGTGGACGAGATGCTCGCGGCCGGCCTCGACGCGGTCACCGTCTGCACCCCGCACGCGGCGCACGAGAGCGGTGTGCTGGCCGCGGCCCGCCACGGTATGCACGTGCTCTGCGAGAAACCGATCGCGCTCAGCGTCGAGCAGGCCGATCGGATGGTCGCGGCCGCCGCGGCCGCGGGGGTGCGTTTCGGCGTCCTCTTCCAGCGCCGGTTCTGGCCGTCGGCGGCGCGCATCCGCGCGGCGATCGACGGCGGGCGGCTCGGCCCGCCGGTCAGCGGCGGCGTCGTGGCCCGCCTCAACCGGGACGCGGACTACTACGCCGAGCCGTGGCGCGGGCAGCGGGCGACCGAGGGCGGCGGCGTCCTGATCACCCAGGTGATCCACCACATCGACCTGCTGCAGTGGTTCATGGGCCCGGCGCGGCGGGTGACCGGACGCTGCGCCACCCTCGTCCACCAGGGGATCATCGAGGTGGAGGACACGGCCGGCGCGCTCGTCGAATTCGCCTCCGGCGCCGTCGCGACGATCCAGGCCGGCACGACCTTCCAGCCCGGGCTCGGCGCGCAGGTCTGGGTCAGCGACGCGCGCGGGCGCACGGCGAGCCTGCTGGAGTTTCCCGAGGGCGTCGGCCGCACCGACGTCTGGACCCTGCCCGGCGAGCAGGAGTACGCCACCGCGTATCGCGCCGGCGGGACCTTCGACCTGCCGCTGGCCGACATCCACGACCACCTCGCGCCCTACCACGCCGCCCAGATCGCGGACTTCGTCGCCGCGGTCCGCCACCACCGGGAGCCGGCCGTGACCGGCCGCGAGGCGGTCCGCTCCCTCGAGATCATCGAGGCGATCTACGACTCCTCGCGCTCCGGCGCCGGCGTGGATCTGAGGTCGCGATAGTGGCCGCGGACCGGGTCGGCTCAGCCGGGCTTTCCGAACGGGCGGGCGAATCCGCGCTCCGACATCTGCCGCGCCATCTGCGCCAGGTCGGCGGCGAACTCGGCGACCCGGCTCTCGGAGAAGCGGATCGTCGGCCCGCTGAGCGCCAGGGCGGCGACGACGCCTCCGGTGTTGCCGAGAATCGGTACGGCCACGGCGGAGAGGCCTTCCTCGCGCTCGCCGTGGCTCTCGCCGTAGCCCTTCGCCGTGGCCTCGTCGATCCACTTCCGCATCACCGCCGCGTGCTCCGGGCCGTTCGGCGAACTCCGCGCGATGCGCTCCAGGAAGCCCGGACCGGCGTCGCGCAGGAGGACCTTCGAGGAGGCGCCGGCCCACATCGGCAGTTCGTCGCCGACGTGGACCACGTGCCGCAGGGGCTGCGGGCTCTCCTGCTGCGCCACACAGACGCGGTAGACGTCGCGGGCGACGTACAGATTGACGGTTTCCCGCTGGCGCGCGGCGAGCTCGCGCATGCCGCGCTGGGTCTCCGGCGGCAGTTCCCAGCTCCGCCGGGCCAGGTGTGCCCACCGCCAGAGCCCCGGCCCCGCCATGTATCCGTTGGTGGTGGCCCAGAGCAGGCCGCTCTGCTCCAGAGTGGAGACCAGCCGGAGCACGGTCGTCTTGGCCAGTCCGGTCGCCTCCACGATGTCGCGGACCGACACGGTCGGCCGATCGTCGGTCAGCAGGCCGAGAATCCCCAGCGCGCGCTGGACGCTGCGGACGCCCTGCTGATCGGCGGACTCGGCCGGCGTCGCCGGCTGGGAATTCCGGGTGGTAGGCGCCTCCACGGTTCTCCACTCTCCTCGCGTCCCGGTGGATGGCCCACGGGCCATCGGTTGGTGTCTCGCCACGATTCTCCTGCTCCGGGCGCGCATTCACACATCCGTAACGGTCTGGACTCAAAGGCTTGCCAGAACCGGCGGACGCCCGTACGTTACACGCAGTCCACAAGACGGTCCAGTCGGTCCGGCTGGTGGTCCACCTCGACGGAAGCGCACGGCGCCCGCGAATCTGCGCTCGACGCTCCCACCAGCACATTCAACCCGGCCAGGGCGGCTTTCACCGGTCTTTGCGACACGGACCCATGGCCGGCCGCGGCGACCTGGCGGGCGGTGCCGCCACCCCAGAGAGCGAGGCCTTCGTTGACTACATCCGTCGCCTATCGCCGGCGCCTGTCGGCGTCCGGAGTCCGTGCGGGGAGTGACGGCCGATGACCGCCGACTCGCCCGCGGCCGCGGACGGGGTAGCCGCGCCCGAGGCGGCGCCGCGGCGCCGCGATCCGGCGATCCTGCGCGCCTGGGCCTCGGCCGAGCTGTGGATCGCCTGCGCGGCGCTGACGGTCATCTTCCTGAGCGTGCTCTGGCAGGTGATCAGCCGGTACGTGCCGGCGCTCAACTGGCCGGGCGTCGGTGAGCTCGCCAACTACTCGCTGATCGTGCTGACCTTCATCATGGTCGGCTACCTGATCGGCAACAACGGCCACATCACCATCCAGATCATCGACTACCTGGCCAAGGGCAGGGCCTTCGTCGTCGTCAAGGCCGTGTCGGCGGCCTGCACGGCACTGATCTGCGCGGCCCTGGTGTGGGAGGCGTACGCGCTGATCCGGGCCTACCCGACGCGGACAACCGCCGCCCTCGGGATACCCATCTGGACCCTGTACGCCGTCCCGCTGATCGGGTTCGCCTCGGGCGCCGTGCGGGCCGTCATCCGGGTGTTCACCGCCGACCGTGAGGACGTCCCCTTCGACGCGGCGGAGGCGAAATGATCCTCGAACTGTGGATGGTCGGCGTCGTCATCGCCGTGCTCCTGTTCCTCCGGGTGCCGGTCGGGCTCGCGTTCATCGGGCCCAGCCTCTGGTACGCGCTGGCCGACGGCCGCTCGGCCGGGTTCTCGCTGAAGACGACCTTCGACGGCCTCAACAGCTTCCCGCTGCTGGCGGTCCCGCTGTTCATCCTCGTGGGGGTGCTGGCCAACCGGCTCGGCATCGCCGACCGGCTCTACGAGTTCTGCCTGGCCGCCCTGGGCCGGCTGCGGGGCAACCTCGCCTACGTCAACGTCGGCTCCGCGGTCGGCTTCTCCTGGATGAGCGGCTCCGCGCTCGCCGACGTGGCCGGGCTGGGCAAGATGCAGATTCCGCAGATGATCAAGGCGGGCTACCCGCCCGGGTTCGCCGCGGGGCTCACCGCGTCGTCCTCGCTGATCAGCCCGGTCATGCCGCCGAGCATCCCGGCCGTCATCTACGCCGCGACGGCGACGGTCTCCACCGGCGCGCTCTTCGCCGCGTCCGTCATCCCGGCCTTCTTCATGGCGTTCGGGCTCTGCGTGTACATCCTCATCTGGACGCTGCGCCGTCCGGAGTTCACCTCGGTGCCGTTCAACCGCAGCCGGTTCGTCCAGGCCTCGGTGGGCGCGGTCGGCCCGCTCCTGACCCCGGTCATCCTGCTGGGCGGCATCCTCTCCGGCGCCTTCACGCCGACCGAGGCGGCCTCGGTCGCCGTCCTCTACATGCTCATCCTCGGCCTGATCTATCGCACGGCGAAGCCGAGGGTGCTGCTGCAGGCGCTGCGCGAAACGGCCGTCATCACGGCCGGCATCACCCTGATCCTCGGCGCCGCGGCGCTGCTGGGCCTGATCCTCACCCGTGCGCACGTCTCCCGGGACGTCGCCGAGTTCCTCACCTCGGTGTCGGACAACCCCTGGGTGTTCATGCTCCTGGTCAACATCATCCTGCTGATCCTCGGCTGCCTGATCGACGCCACCGCCATCATTCTGGTGACGGTGCCGGTCCTCCTGCCGATCGCGGTCGGCCTCGGCATCGATCCCATCTACTTCGGGGTCGTCATGATCATCAACCTGATGATCGGGCTGTTGACGCCGCCCGTCGGCAGCGTGCTCTACATCACCAGTTCGGTCACCGGCAAGCCGGTCGACGTCGTGTTCCGCGGGGTCGCCCCGTTCCTGATCCCCCTCGTCACCGTGCTGATCGTCGTCACGGCACTGCCCGATGTCGTGCTGTGGCTGCCCGGCGTCCTCGGATTCTGACCCCCGTCTGGGAGGAGAGAGACCATGCACCAACGGCCAGCTGGGTGGCGCCGAATCACCGCGGCGCTCGCCCTGCCCTTGTCACTCGTTCTCGCCGCAGGTTGTTCCACGTCGAGCAACGCCCCCACCGCCGAGGGCGAGAACCCCACCTTGACCCTCAAGATCGGTAGCTCCCAGCCCGAGTCGCAACCGAACTTCCGGTGTGGCATGAAGCTGCTCAAGGAACGGGTGGAGGCGCAGAACCTGGGCCTCACGATCGACATGTTCCCGAACAGCCAGCTCGGACCGGACGCCGAACGATTCGCCGGCGTGCAGAGCGGCGACATCGACATCGACCTGCAGGGCGGCTCGGCGATGTCGACCGCGTTCCCGAAGATCGGCGTTCTCGACGCGGCGTACGTCTTCAACGACGTCGACCACTTCTTCAAGTGGGTCGACCAGAATGGGACGGCCTTCTTCGCCGAGTTCAACACCGCCACCGACACCACCATCGTGGACGCCTGGTACTTCGGCATGCGGACGTTCACCGCCACCAAGCCGATCCGCAAGCCCGCGGACCTCGCCGGGCTGAAGATCCGGTTCCCCAACACCCCGCAGTTCCTGGCCAACGCCAAGGCGCTCGGTGCCAACGCGGTGGCGATCGCCGTCGAGGAGCTCTACCTGGCACTGCAACAGGGCGTGGCCCAGGGGCAGGAGAACCCGGTCGCGGCGACCCACGCCCAGAAGTTCGACGAGATCCTCAAGGTCGCCAGCCTGACCAACCACCAGGTCGGCGCCCACTATGTGGTGGTGTCCGACAAGACACTGGACAAGATGAGCCAGCCGCAGAAGGACGCGCTGTTCAAGGCGATCCACGAGATCCGGGCCGAGAACCGCACCTGCGTCGACGACGAGACCGAGAAGGTCCTCGCCGACTGGCGCAAGGACTCGACCCGCACCGTGATCGAGATCGACCAGGTCGATCGCAAGGCGTTCATCAGCAAGGCCGAGTCCTTCTTCAACACCCACTACACCGGCGACAATCTGGCGCTCTACAAGAGCATCCGAGCCTCCGCCTGACCGTGGCCCGTACGGGCCAGGGGGCCGGCCCCGCCGCCGGCCTCCTGGCCGCACCCCCGAAAGAGGTTCGGTGACAAGCTCTGAGAACCGCCGCGTCCTGGTCGGGCTGGTCGGTGCCGGCATCGGGCGATCGCACTCACCGCTGCTGCACGAGCGCGAGGCGGACCGGCAGGGCATCCGGCTGATCTACACGACCATCGACTCCAGTGTGCTGGGCCTGACCGCAGGCGACCTTCCCGGCCTGCTCCGCTGGGCGCGCACGCTCGGATACCGGGGACTCAACGTCACGCACCCGTTCAAGCAGCAGATCGTCCGGCACCTCGACGAGCTCTCGGCCGAGGCGCGGGTGCTCGGCGCGGTCAACGCCGTCGTCTTCGACGACGGCGTGACCCGGGGGTACAACACCGACGCGTTCGGATTCCGGCGGAGCTTCGACCAGAACTTCTCCGACGCCCCGAGGAAGCGAGTGGTGCAACTCGGCGCGGGCGGTGCCGGATCGGCGGTCGCGCACGCGATGCTGACGCTCGGCGCGGGCCACCTCACGGTCGTCGACCTCGACAGCGCCAGGGCGGCCGGGCTGGCCGAGGCGCTCGCCGGCGAGTTCGGCGCGGAACGCGTCTCGGCCGGCGTGCCCGGCGACCTGACCACCCTGCTGGCCACCGCCGAGGGCGTCATCAACACCACGCCGGTCGGGATGGCGCACGATCCGGGATCGCCCGTCGCGGCGGCCGACCTGCGCCGGGACATGTGGGTGGCGGACATCGTCTACCGGCCGGCCGACACCGCGCTCCTGCGGGCCGCCCGCGCGGTCGGGGCCGCGACGCTGCCCGGCGGCGGCATGAGCGCCTACCAGGCCGTCGCCGCGTTCGAGCACTTCACCGGGGTCGCCGCGGACGCGGACGCGATGCTCGCCGACTCGGCCGAGCTGCTGCGGTCCGGTCGCTGACCCGGCCGCCATGGTCTCCGGTGCCCCGTCGCTGGGCGAGCTGCTGCCGCTGTGGAGCGTCGCGCCGTTCGTCCTGCTGCTCGTCGCGGTCGCCCTGCTCGAGGTCGTCGCGGGCCGCTGGTGGAGCAGCCTGCGGAACAAGGCACTCGTCGCGGTCGCGCTGGCCGTCCCCGCCGCCGCTCAGATCCTCGTGGGCCACGGGTCCCGAGGTGGCGTCGAGGCACTGACCCACTCCATGACGGAGTACGTCTCGTTCATCTCGCTGCTCGCCGCGTTGTTCGTGATATCCGGCGGCATCGAGCTGCGCGGCTCGCTGACCGGCACGCCGCTGGCCAACACCGGGCTGCTGGCGATCGGCGCGGTCCTCGCCAACCTCATCGGCACCACCGGCGCCGCGATGCTGCTGATCCGCCCGCTGCTGCGGGCCAACGCCAAGCGAAAGACCCGGGCGCACCTGGTCGTCTTCTTCATCCTGGTGGTCGCGAACGCGGGTGGGCTGCTCACCCCGATCGGAGACCCACCGCTGTACCTCGGATTTCTCAAGGGGGTGCCGTTCGAGTGGACCTTCCGGCTCTGGGCGCCGTGGCTGTTCGTCAACGGCGCCACCATCGTGATCTTCAATTTCGTCGACCAGTTCATCGTGAACCGCGAGGAGCGGGTGAACCGCGACGAGGGCCTGATGGACGAACTGTTCGTGCATGAGCCCCTGCGTCTGGTCGGATGGCGGAACGTGCTCCTGCTGTGCGGGATCGTCCTCGTACTGCTCGGCAGGGGTTCCGGGGTCGGAAACGGCGGTCACCCCTGGTCCTTCGGTCTGCCGGAGGCGGCTCTGCTGGCCATCGCGATACTGTCCTACCGCATCACGTCGCGCGACATCCACGAAGCCAACCACTTCGGCTTCCGTCCCATCGCCTCGGTCGCGATCGTCTTCGGGGCCGTCTTCGTCACCATGACGCAGCCGCTTCTCATCCTCAACGCGCGGGCCGAGCAGGTCGGCCTCGAGGAGCCGTGGCAGTACTTCTGGGCGTCGGGCGCGCTGTCGTCGACGCTCGACAACGCGCCGACCTATCTCGCCTTCACCTCCCTCGCGGCCGGGCAGCTGGGCATCGGTGTCGACGACCCCCGGTATCTCGCGTCCCTGGCGGGCACCGCAGGCGGCAGCGAACTGCTCTTCGCCATCGCCTGCGGTGCGGTGATGATGGGATCCCTGACCTACATCGGAAACGGCCCGAATCTCATGGTCAAGGAGATCGCGGAGGATCGGGGAGTCCGCATGCCGCACTTCTTCGCCTACGCCCTGGTCGCGACGGCGATCATGGCTCCCGTGCTCGTCGCCGCCACGTTCGTCTTCTTCAGGCCCGGGTGAGGAGCGGCCGCGGTGCCGGCCACTGTTAAGTCAGTCACTTGACTTAATTTGGACAACTCGGTTAGCTGTGCCGAAACAGCGCCGAGAGGGGTAATTGCGTGGCCACGAAGGAACTGGGCTTCGACCCGACCGCCTTGCGGGCGAAGTACCGGGCCGAGCGCGATCGCCGGATCCGGCCCGACGGCAGCGGCCAGTACCGCCGCGCGGCGGGCGAGTTCGGGTACTACGCCACCGATCCCTACACCGAGCGGACCGAGCGGGCGCCGCTGTCCGACCGGGTCGAGGCGGTGGTGATCGGCGGCGGCCTCGGCGGCCTGCTGACCGGTGCGCGGCTGCGCCAGGCCGGTGTCGAGGACGTGCGCCTGATCGAGGAGGCCGGTGACGTCGGCGGCACCTGGTACTGGAACCGTTACCCCGGCATCCACTGCGACATCGAGTCCTACGAGTACATGCCGTTGCTGGAGGAGGTCGGCTACCTCCCGAAGTGGCGGTACGCGCCCGGCGAGGAGATCCGGCAGCACGCCGTCGCGATCGCCAAGCACTTCGACCTCTACCGCGACGCGATGTTCCACACCCGGGTCACCGAGTTGCGCTGGGACGACGCCGCCGCCGAGTGGCAGGTACGCACCGACCGCGGCGACGGCTTCCGGGCCCGCTACGTCGTGGTCTCCTCCGGCACGCTGACCCAGCCCAAGCTGCCCGGCATCCCCGGGATCGAGACGTTCCAGGGGCACACGTTCCACACCAGCCGCTGGGACTACGGCTACACCGGCGGCGACCAGAACGGCGGCCTGCGCGGTCTGGCCGGCAAGCGGGTCGGCGTGGTCGGCACCGGAGCGACCGGCATCCAGGTCATCCCGCACCTGGGCCGCGACGCCCAGCACCTGTACGTCTTCCAGCGCACGCCGTCCTCGGTCGACGTCCGCGACAACCGGCCCACCGACCCGGAGTGGGCGTCGTCGCTGAAACCGGGCTGGCAGCGGGAGCGGATGGACAACTTCCTGACCGTGGTCACCGGCGGCGAGGCCGACACCGACCTCGTGCGGGACGGCTGGACGAGCACCGCCGGGCTGCAGCGCACGTTCCTCACCGGCACCGACTCCGGGCTGAGCGCCGAGGACCTGGAACTGGCCGACTTCGCCAAGATGAACCAGATCCGCGCCCGGGTCGACGCGACTGTGCAGGACTCGGCGACGGCGGAACTGCTGAAGCCGTGGTACCGGTACATGTGCAAGCGGCCCACGTTCAGCGACCTGTATCTGCAGACTTTCAACCGGCCGAACGTCACGCTGGTCGACACCGCCGACCACGGCGGCATCACGGCGATGACCGAGAACGCCGTGCTGGTCGGCGACCGTTCCTATGACGTCGACTGCGTCATCTTCGCCACCGGCTTCGAGGTCGGCGTCTCCGGCGTCGTCTCCGGCACCCTGCCGGTCTACGGCCGCGACGGCGTCCCGTTGCTGGGCGCGTGGGCGCGGGGCCCGCGGACGCTGCACGGCTTCTACAGCCACGGCTTCCCGAACCTGTTCCACCTCGGCTCGCTGCAGAACGCCGCGTCGGTGAACTTCATGCACGTGCTGCAGGAGCAGGCCGGGCACATCGGCGCGGTCGTCGCCGAGGCCCGCCGCCGCGACGCGCGCTGGATCGAGCCCAGCGAGCAGGCCGAGGAACAATGGGTCGCCACCATCGCGGCCACCGCCCCGGACAACTACGCGTTCCAGGCCGAGTGCACGCCCGGCTACTACAACAACGAGGGCAAGCCCCGGCCGCGCAACTCCTCCTACGGCCCCGGCCCGGTCGCCTTCCACGATCTGCTGCGCCGCTGGCGCACCGGCGGCGGCATGGCCGACGTCCTGGTACCCCCGACGAAGAGCACGCCGAAGGAGAGCACCTCATGACCTCGCCCCGGTTCGCCGACCGGATCATCATCGTGACCGGCGCCGGTTCCGGCATCGGCCGGGCCACGGCCGTCCGCATCGCCTCCGAAGGCGGTCACGTCGTGGCCGCCGACCTCGATCCCGTACGCCTGGGGCAGCTCACCGACGAGTGCGGCAAGGCGGCGGTCACCACGGTCGACGGCGACATCACCGACCCGGCCGTCGTGGACCGCGTCGTGGCCGCGGCGGGGGAGCGGATCGACGGCCTGGCCAACGTCGCCGGCATCATGGACGGCTTCGTGCCCCCGGCCGAGGTCGAGGACGCCGACTGGGAGAGCGTCTTCGGCCTCAACGTGACCGCGCTCATGCGCCTCACCCGCGCGGTGCTGCCCGCCATGATCACCGCCGGCCGGGGCGCCATCGTCAACGTCGCCTCCGAGGCGGCGCTGCGGCCGTCCGTGGCCGGGGCGGCGTACACGGCCTCCAAGCACGCCGTGGTCGGCTACACCGGCAGCATCGCGTTCTTCCACGGCCCGCAGGGCGTCCGCGCCAACGCCGTCGCGCCCGGCCCCACGATCACCAACATCGAGGGCGGGATGCGCTCGCAGTACGCGGCTCGCCGCGCCGGCCCGGTCATGCAGGCGACGATGCCCGCGCCGGTGGGCCCCGAGCGGGTCGCCGCCGCGATCACCTGGCTGCTCAGCGACGACTCCGCCAACGTCAACGGCGTGGTGCTGCCCAGCGACGGCGGCTGGTCCGTGGCATGAGCTCCTCCCCGACGCCCAGCCGGTTCGACGCCACCGGACGCCGGCACGCCACCAGTTCACGGTGGACGGTCGACCGGCTGGTGCCACCGAACCGGTTGTGGGGCGCGAACGGCATCGCCTTCGGCCCGGACGGGCGGCTGTACGTGGCGCAGTTCCTCGCCGGGCAGATCAGCGCCGTCGACCTGGGCTCCGGCGACATCGAGACCGTGGTGCCGATCGGCGGCCCGGTGCAGTCACCGGACGACCTCGCGTTCGGCGCCGACGGGTCGATGTACATCGCGGACCTCGTTCCCGGCCGGGTGTGGCGCCGCGGCCCGGACGGCGAGTACACAGTGGTCGCCGATCAGCTGAGAAACCCCAACGGCATCACCTGCGTCGGCGACCGGCTGTTCGTCAACGAGATGGCGCTCGACGGCCGCCTCCTGGAGCTGTTCCCCGGCGGCGGCGACCCCGTCGTGCTCACCGGCGGCCTGGCGCTGGGCAACGCGATGCAGCTCGGCCCGGACGGTCACCTGTACTACCCGCACATGCTCAGCGGCCAGGTCTTCCGGATCTCGCCGGACGGCGGCGTGCCCGAGTTGGTGGCCGACGCGGTGCACGAGCCGGTGGCGGTGCGCTTCGACCGCGGCGGTGTGCTGCAGGTGCTGTCGCGGGGCGCGGCCGGCATCGTGACACGCCTCGACCTGCTCGGCGCCGGGACCCGGCAGCTCGTGACCAGCGGGGTGGCCGGCCTGGACAACGCCGCCTTCGACGGTGACAACCGGATGTTCGTCTCGAGCTTCGCCAGCGGGGGAGTCACGGAGCTGCACCCCGACGGGCGTACGCGGGAAGTCGTGTCCCGGGGCCTGGACGGCCCGTTCGGGGTGACCGTGGACCTGGGCGGCACGGTCCACGCCGCCGACCACTACCGGGTGACGACCCCGGCGGACGGCGGCGAGGAACTGCTGACGTTCGTGCACGGCATCGTCGCGGCGGACGGCGTGCTGCACGTGACATCGCAGTACGGCGACGTGCGCACGTACGACCCGGTGCACAAGACCGTGCGGGTGCGGGCGCGGGGCCTGAACCGGCCCACCGGCATCGCCGTACGCGCGGACGGTGCGCTGCTGGTCGCCGAGGCGGGCGCCGGGCGCCTGCTCGCCATCGCCGCCGACGACACCGTCACCGTGCTCGCCGACGACCTGGGGGAGCCGCTGGACGTCGCCGTCGGCGCCGACCAGCGGTGCTACGTCAGCGATGCGCGCGCCGGCGCGGTCGTGCGCGTCGATGACCGTACGCCGGTGGCCGAGGGGCTCGGGACGCCGCAGGGACTGACCGTACGCGGCGACGAGCTGTTCGTCGTGGACAGCGCGCACCGCAGGCTGGTGGCCGTGCACCTCGGCACCGGGGAGACCCGGATCGACGCCGAGGACCTGCCGGTGGGCGCACCGCCCGGCGTGAGCCGTCCCGATCCCGGGCTGTTCTGTCACGGCCTGCCGGGCGTACCCCGGATGTTCGCCGGGCTCGCGTCGGACCCGGACGGCTCGCTCTGGCTCTCCGCCGACGGCGAGGGCAGCGTGCTGCACCTGACAGAGACCGGCCGGTGAGCCACCGCACCGTGCTGCAGGCTCTCAGCGGCCTGCTGCTCAGCCTGTTCATCGCGACGCTGAGCAGCACGGTGGTCGCGACCGCACTGCCGAAGATGCTGCGCGAGCTGCACGGCTCGCAGGCGCAGTACACCTGGGTGGTCACCGCGACCCTGCTGACCGCGACTGCGTCGACCCCGATCTGGGGCAAGCTGGCCGACCTGTTCAGCAAGAAGGTGCTCGTGCAGAGCGCCATCGTGGTCTTCGTGGCCGGCTCGATCGCCGCGGGCCTGAGCCAGGACGCCGGGCAGCTCATCGCCGCCAGGGCGCTGCAGGGCATCGGCGTGGGCGGCCTGCAGGCGCTGGTGCAGATCGCGATCGCGGCGATGATCAGCCCCCGCGAGCGCGGCCGGTACAGCGGCTATCTCAGCAGCGTCACGGCGCTGTCCACGATCGGCGGGCCGCTGCTGGGCGGGGTCATCGTGGACACGTCGTGGCTCGGCTGGCGGTGGTGCTTCTTCATCGGCGTACCCATCGCCGCCGTCGCCCTGGTGCTGTTGCAGAAGACGCTGCACCTGCCGGTCGTGCACCGCGACGGCGTCCGGATCGACTATCCGGGCGCGACGCTGATCACCGCGGGGGTCAGCATCCTGCTGATCTGGATCTCGTTCGTCGACGACACCTTCGCGTGGATCTCCTGGCAGAGCGGCGCCATGGCCGGTGGGGCCCTGCTGTTGCTGGGCGCCGCCGTGTGGTGGGAGAGCCGGGCCGCGGAGCCGGTCGTGCCGCTGGGCATCGTGCGGCAGCGCACCACCGCCCTGGCGATCCTCGGCAGCCTCGCTGCCGGCACCGCGATGTACGGGGCCGCGGTCTTCCTCAGCCAGTATTTCCAGGTCAGCCGCGGCCACAGCCCCACCGAGGCCGGGCTGCTGACGATCCCGATGATGGCCGGCATCCTGGTGGCCTCCATCGTGGCCGGGCGGCTGATCTCGCGGACCGGGCGGCTCAAGCCCTTCGTCGTCACCGGCGCCGTGCTGCTGACCGTGGGCTTCGCGGTCCTCGGGTTCACCGATCACCGCACGTCGCTGATCCTGATGGGCGTGGCCATGCTGTCCGTCGGCGCGGGCGTGGGCATGACCATGCAGAACTTCGTGCTGGCCGTCCAGAACGCCGTACCGCTCAAGGACATCGGGGCCGCCAGCTCCACCGTCGCGTTCTTCCGGTCGCTGGGCGGCACGATCGGCGTCACCGTCCTGGGCGCCGTCCTCGCCCGCCAGGTCGGCGCGCAACTGCGGAACGGGGTTTCGCCGCAGGTCGCCTACGGCGCTGCCACGGGCCACATCTTCTGGATCTCCGCGGCGGTCGCGCTGCTCGGTGTGGTCGCGGCCGTCCTGCTCAAGGGCGTCCCGTTGCGCACGAGCCTGGACCTGCCCGACGCCGCCAAGGCCACCGCCGATGCCGCTCGGCGCTGACCTCAGGCACGGGTGACCGGGGCGAGCAGCAGACCCACGATCGCGTCGATCAGGCTGGTCGCTGTCTCGTCCCAGCCCAGCCCGGCGCCGTCGGCCAGCTCCCGTTCGCGCTCGGCACACATGTGCACGACCATGGTGCGCACCATGTCGTTGCGGTCGACGCGCACCTGGGCGGGCAGACCGGGCAGGCAGCGGTTCAGGCCCTCGATGGCCTGCCGGACGGTCGGCGAGTCCAGCACGTCGTCGATGACCACCGCGCGCAGCGTGGGATCGGTCATGAGCTGGGCGGCGAAGCGGGCATACCAGCTCGGCGCCGCCAGGGTGGCGAGATGCCGGGTGATCGGGCTCACGACGCACGCCACCCAGTCGCGCACCTGGCCGCTGCCGTCGTGTTCGGCGAGCATCCGCCGGCGGATCTCGTCCATCGCGCCGGAATGCTCCCGCACGATGGCGCGGATCAGGTCGCTCTTGGTCCCGAAGTGGTACCCGACCGCGGCGTTGTTGCCCTGACCCGCGGCCTCGCTGATCTGGCGGTTGGAGACCGCGAAGATGCCCCGCTCGGCGAACAGGCGCTCGGCCACCGCCATGATCATGCCGCGGGTGTGCCCGGCCCGCATCGTCTGGTAATTCATGGCCTCTGCCCCGTCCGTCTCATGCGGGCGATGGTCGCAGCTCGCCGGATCCCCGGCGGATGAGGTCGGCCGGGACGACCGCGCGTACCGCCGGCGACTGGTCGCCCTGGATGCGCGCCAGCACCAGGTCGGCGGCGGTACGGCCGATCAGCGGCACGTCCTGGCGCACCACGGTGATCGCCGGATCGACCATGTCGGCCAGGGGAAAGTCGTCGAAGCCGATCAGGGCGACGCGGTGTTTCCAGCCTCGGGCCTGCAGCACGCGCATGGCGCCGACCGTGATGAGATTCTGCGCGGTGAACAGCGCCGTGGGCGGATGAGTGACATCGAGCATGGCGGCGACGGCTCGCTCGGCCGCCTCGACACCCTTGAGGTCCATGCCCATCAGTTCCTCGCGCAGTCGCAGCCCGGCCTCGGCCAGGCCCTCGAGATAGCCGGTGCGGCGCTCCTGGCTGGTCCAGATGGACTGCCGGCCGCCGAGAAAGCCGATGTGCCGGTGCCCGTACGAGGCGAGTTGCAGGACTGCCTCCCGGGAGCTCTCCCGGTTCGTGGTGGTGACGCTGTCGGTGTGTCCGAACGTGGGTGGGCGGTCCACCAGGACCATCGGGGTGCCGTGCGAGCGTTCCTGCTGGAGATCGTCCTGCGGGCCGCTGGCGGCCATGATGACCATGCCGTCCACCCGCCGGGCGGCGAGCGAGCCGAGCCTTTCCCGTTGCAGGTCGAGGTTGTCTTCGGCGCTGCCGGCGAGCACGAGCACCCGGTCGCGTTGCGCTCGTTCCTCCACCGCGCGCAGGAGCACGGAGTCGAAGGGGTTGGACAGGTCCTCGACGAGGACGCCCAGCGTCGCGCTCAGCCGGTCGGTGCGGCGGAGGCTGCTCGCGGTCAGGTTCGGTCGGTACCCCAGGGCCTGGACCGCCTCGCGGACGCGTTGGACCACGTCGGCGCCGGCGCCGCCCTGTTCGTTGATCACCCGGGAGACCGTCTTGATGCTCACTCCGGCCAGGGCGGCGATGTCGCGCATCGTGGGCTCGGTGCGCCGCGCGGGTACCTGCGTCATGTGGCCATCATTTCCCGGAGGTTACGGTCCTGCTACAAGGGACTTGTCGCGGTCGATTCCCCGCTGGTAACGTCAACGTTGTCGTAACGGCTCGCTACGTCAATGTTAACTGGGCGTATGCCGCCCGCGCGCATACGACAACCTTGTCGGGCCACCCACCATCGGGAGGTTCGCATGCGCCGCCGACTGGTCACGCCGTTCGCCGCCGCGGCGCTGAGCGCCGCAGTCATGGTCGGGGTGTCCTGGGCGTGGTTCAGGACAGCGCCCGAGCGGGGGCCGAGTGCCGCCCCGGCTTTCGCCGAGCCGCACCGCCCGCAGTTCCACTTCACCCCCGGGCGCAACTGGATGAACGATCCGAACGGACTCGTCTACCACGATGGCGAATACCATCTGTTCTTCCAGTACAACCCCGACGGCGACCAGTGGGGCAACATGTCCTGGGGCCACGCGGTCAGCACGGACCTCGTGCACTGGCGGGAACTGCCCCTGGCTATCAGCCACGACGACGCGGAGATGGTCTTCTCCGGGAGCGCGGTCGTCGACCAGGAGAACACCACCGGCTTCGGCACGAAGGACGAGCCGGCGATGGTCGCCGTGTACACCCGCGCGCCCAAGGCCGGCGGCAGCCAGGCGCAGTCGCTGGCCTACAGCACCGACCGCGGCCGGACGTGGACGAAGTACGCGGGCAACCCGGTCCTCGACATCGGCTCCGGTGAATTCCGCGACCCGAAGGTGCAGTGGTACGCGCCCACCAGCAGCTGGATCATGGCCGTCGTCCTGTCCACCGAACGCCGGGTGCGGTTCTACTCCTCGAAGGACCTGAAGTCCTGGACGCACCTCAGTGACTTCGGCCCGGCCGGCGCGGTCGGCGGCGTCTGGGAGTGCCCGGACCTGTTCGAGCTGCCGGTGGACGGCGAGACCGGAGAGCGCAAGTGGGTGCTGGTCGTCAGCCTCAACCCCGGCGGCATCCAGGGCGGCTCGGCGACCCAGTACTTCGTGGGCGACTTCGACGGTACGACGTTCACCCCCGACGACGACGGCTCCTACCTGCCACCCGTCGGCTCGGTGCTGCAGGATTTCGAGGCCGCGGACTTCGCCGACTGGACGGCGACCGGGACGGCGTTCGGCCCCGGCCCGTCGGCGGGTGGCGTCGCGGGCCAGGACGGGGTCACCGGATTCGTCGGCGAGCGCCTCGCCAACAGCTATCACGGCGGTGACGCCCCTACCGGCACCCTCACCTCGCCGACGTTCACGGCCGACCGGCCCTACCTCAACTTCCTCGTCGGCGGGGGTCGACACCCGCACGATCCGGACGCCGTCCCGCAGCCGGCGCCGGCGCCGGCCGGCACCGTTCTCGCCGACTTCGAGGGCGGTTCCTACGGCCAGTGGAGCTCGACCGGCCGCGCGTTCGGCGCCGCGCCCGCCGCCGGTGCCCTGCCCGGCCAGCAGCCGGTGTCGGGCTGGCTGGGTGACGGCCTCGTCAACACGTTCGTTGAGGGTGACTCGACAGTGGGCACGCTGACGTCGCCGACGTTCACCATCGACAAGGCATACCTGAACTTCCTCATCGGCGGCGGCTACCATCCGGTGAGCGCCGGCAATCCGACCGCGGTCAATCTTCTCGTCGACGGGGAGGTCGTCCGCACCGCCACCGCAGCCGACTCGGAGGCGCTGAACTGGGCGAGCTGGGACGTCAGCGAACTGGCCGGCAAGACGGCCCGGATCCAGGTCGTCGACGCCAACACCGGCGGCTGGGGTCACCTCAACCTCGACCACGTCGTGCTCTCCGACACCCGGGCCAGACCCGCCTCCACCGAAGCCTCGGTCAACCTTCTCGTCGGCGGCAGGGTGGTGCAGAGCGCCACCGGATCCGAGAGTGGGGCCCTCGACTGGGCCCACTTCGACCTGCGGGGCTATCAGGGCAGGGAGGTCCAAGTTCAGCTGGTGGACAACAACACCGGCGGCTGGGGCCACATCATGGCCGACCGTTTCGTCGCCGCCGACTCGCCGGCCCTTTCGGCCGCCGAGCGCGTGAGCTGGGTGGACTACGGCAAGGACTACTATGCCGCCGTCTCGTTCGACAACGTGCCCGACGGCAAGCGGTACATGATCGGCTGGACGAACAACTGGCAGTACGCCGGCGCCATCCCCACCGTGGGATGGCGTGGTGCGATGAGCGTGCCACGTGAGATGGGGCTGCGCAGGATCGACGGGAAGCTGCGCCTGACCCAGCGGCCGCTGCCGCAGCTGAGCGAGCTGCGGGACGGCCCGGCGGTCACCGCCCAGAGCATGACCGTCGACGCGGATTCCCCACCGCGGATCCCCGGTGCCGGCGGCCGGGCCGTGGAGATCGAGGCGACGTTCTCGCTGCGCGACGCCGAGCGGTTCGGCGTCAAAGTCCACACCGGCGCCGGTCAGGAGACGGTCATCGGCTACGACGTGCCGACCCGGCAGGTGTACGTCGACCGGTCCCGGTCCGGTTCCGTCGACTTCAGCCGGGACTTCGCCGGCGTGCATCGCGCGCCGCTGGAGCCCCAGAACGGCACGGTGACGCTCCGGATCCTGGTTGACTGGTCGTCAGTGGAGGTCTTCGGCGGCCAGGGTCAGGTCGTGATCACCGATCAGGTCTTCCCGGACCCGGGCGGCGACGGGGTGCAGGTCTTCGCCGAGCAGGGCTCCGTGCAACTCGACAAGTTCCAGCTTTGGCAGCTCCGGTCGTACCGGAACTGATCCGGCTTCGCCCTCAGGAGCTCAGCAGGTGCTTCTGCACCTTGCCCATCGCGTTGCGGGGCAGCGCGTCGACGAATCTGACCTGGCGTGGCCGCTTGTGGGCCGACAGCGTGCGGGCCACGAAGTCGACGAGCTCCCCGGCGGTGACCGCGTCGGCCACCACGTACGCGGTGATCCGCTGGCCGAGGTCGTCGTCCGGGGTGCCGACCACCGCCGCCTCGCGGACGGCCGGATGGGCGAGCAGGGCGTCCTCGACCTCGCCGGCGCCGATCCGGTAACCACCACTCTTGATCATGTCGATGGACCGGCGGCCGACGATCCGGTACGCGCCGCCCGGTGTCGCGCGGGCGATGTCGCCGGTCCGGAACCACCCGTCGGCGTCCAGCGACTGCGCCGTGGCCTCCGGCCGGCCGTGGTAACCGTCGAAGAGCATGGGACCGCGCACCCAGAGCTCGCCGATGGACTCACCGTCGGCCGGCAGGGTGGATCCGTCGTCGCCCACCACCCGGGCCTCGACCCCCGCGACGGGCCCGCCGACCAGGCCGGCTTCGCGTCCGAGGTCGTCGGCGCGGTTGCTCAGGGTGATCAGTGTCTCGGTCATGCCGTAGCGCTCGACCGGTCGATGGCCGGTCAGCTCGTGCATGCGCGCGAACAACGGTGTCGGCAGAGCGGCGCTGCCGGAGACCAACAGCCGGGCGGCGCGCAGGCGCTCGGCCACGGCCGGCTGGGCGCACACCCGGGACCACACCGTCGGCACGCCGAAATACAGCGTGCCGGCCGCCGCCGCGTACGCCTCGGGGTCGGGTCGTCCGGTGTGGTGCAGGCGGCAACCGACGCGCAGCGCGCCCAACACGCCCAGGACGAGGCCGTGCACGTGGAACAACGGAAGGCCGTGCACGAGAACGTCGTCGGGCTGCCACGCCCAGGCGTCGGCGAGCGCGTCGATGCCGGCCTCGACCGCGCGGTGCGAGAGCACCGCACCCTTGGGCGCGCCGGTGGTGCCGCTGGTGTACATGATCAGCGCGGGCTGCTCCGGCTTCGGCTCCGGGTGCCGGTTGTCCGAGCCGCGGCGCAGATCGACGCGGCGCACGCCGACCTCGGCGGCCACGTCCGCGCCGGCGAGCAACACCGTCGCCCCGGAGTCGCGCAGGATGTGCGCCCGTTCCCGGGGCCCGGAATCGGGTGGCAGGGGGACGACCGCGGCGCCGCCGAGCATCGCCCCGACGATCGCCACCACGGTCTCGGCGCTCGCGGTGGCGTGCACCGCGACGACCGGTTCGTCGCGGACGTCGTCGGCGACCGCGCTCGCGCAGGCGAGCAGCCGCTCCGGCGAGAGCGTCACCGGACCGATCCGGATCGTCTCGTCCGCCGTCGCGGTGGATCGGGCAAGGCCGGCAAGCAGGCGCATGCGTGGAGGCTACGCGATTTCCGCTTTCGAGTCGGCGACGCCGGACTCGGATCGCCGCGAGCGCGGCCGAATGCGCCGGCCCCGGAAGAGCGCACCCAGGACGGCGCCGACTCGGTGGCGGCGGTCGCCGGCGCTCCGGCGCAGCTCCGCCAGCTGGGACGCGTGCCGCGAGGTGCGGGCGATCTCGGCTTCGGTGACGCGCAGGAGGTCCTGGTGCATTTGCCACGGCGTGGTCACGGGTGATCTCCGTTCGACGGTGGTGAGACGTCGTCCGGACATCACGGTATGGACGTCGGCGGATCCGCACGCCGGCAAATCTGCCCAGATTGCGCGGGCCCGATGCCTACTTTTGGCGGGGCCTACGCGGACGCTGTCCCGTTGGGCGTGAGCCCGCGGCGGGCGGCCTCGGACACCGCCTTGCCACGGCTGTCCACGCCGAGCTTGCGGAGGATCGCCGAGACATGATGGTGGACCGTCCGTTCCGACACGAACAACCGGGCGGCGATCTCGGCGTTCGACGACCCCTGCTGGACGAGAGCCAGCACCTCGGCCTCCCGCCGGGTCAGGCACGCGGGATTGCTCCGCGTCGCGGTCCGCGGGCCGCGCGGAACGCCGCGTACGCCGTGCTCGCGCAGCCGCCGCGCCACGATCGCCGCGGCCGGGCGGGCCCCGAGCCGTTGAAACTCCGCCAATGCGACCCGCAGGCTGCCCTCGTCGTCCGACTCGACGAGCGCGAGCGCGGCATCGTACGGACAGCCCAGCCGGGTCCAGCGGGCGGCGGCCGCCGCGCCGTCGCCGGCGAGCTGGGCCGCGTACGGCTCGATGACCTCGGGCACCGCCTCGCGCACCCCCGCGAGGCGCCGCAACCAGGCCAACTCACCGGTGACCCACGACGCTCCCCGGTCGACGGCGAGGGCGAGGACGCCGGCGGTGGCCGCCTCGACCGCGGCGCCCCGGCCGGTCAGCCAGGCGACCTCCGCCCGGGCCAGGGCCACGGGCGCGCTGTACTGAAGCTCGTCCTGTCCGGAAAGCAGCGCGAGCGCCTCGTCCAGCGGCGGCCACGGCCGCGGGTCGCCCCGCCGGGCCCGGACGAGCGCGACGACGACCAGCGCGAGGATCCGCAGCAGCGGCACGGACCGGGCCGAGCGCAGCACGAGTTCCGCGTCGCCGGCGGCCGCGTCCCAGCGGCCACCGTCGAGGTGGAAACGCGCGCGGTAGGCCAGGAGGTAGAGCTTCCACGCCTCGAGGCCGAGACCGTCACAGACCTCGAGCCCGCGGTCGAGCCACGGCGCGAGGTCGTAGGCGCGGGTGCGGGTCATCGCCCAGCCGAGGTGGATGAAGACCCGGCCGACCTGATCCTCCAGGCCCGCTTCCTCGGCCAGCGCCAGACTGCGCTCCAGCCTGGCGAGCCCGGCGGGCAGGCCCGCGAGCAACTCCATCGTGCCGAGGTTGTTGAGGCAGTAGACGATCACCGGCCGATCGCCCAGGTCCTCGGCGAGTTCGAGGGCCCGGGTGCCCCATGACAGCGTCTCGTCGAACCGCTCCTCATTGAGGTAGGTCGCCGCGGAGGTGCCGTACGCGAGAGCCAGCTCCGGACCCGGCGGCAAGCGTTCGAGCAGGCTCAGCGCATCGCGTCCGACCGCCGCGGAGTCGACGCTGCGCCCGCCGCACCAGAGCCGCCGCGCCAGATGCGACAGCGCCGCCCCCAGCCGGCGCTCGTCGCCGGCCGTCCGCCAGTGGTCGATGGCCTGCTGAAGCGCGGCGACGGACGCCGCCATCTGATCGGTGAGATAGCACTCGTGCGAAAGCTGTTCGAGCAGCGTCGCCCGCGCCGCCGCAGGCTGGCCGGCCGCGAACCGGAGCGCCCGCTCGTACTGGGCAGCCGCTTCGCGGTGGGCACCGATCTCGGCCGCGTGCCCGGCCGCCGCGGGCGCGAAACGCAGCACGGCCGCGGTGTCGCCGGCCGCCTCGGCGTGGTAAGCGAGCCTGGTCGGATCCACCGCGCCGGGCGGCGCCGCCGCGAGCGCCTCGATCGCGCCGCGATGCAGGGCCAGGCGACGGTGCGGCGACAGCGACTCCTCGATCGCGAGCCGGGCCAGCTCGTGCCGGAACGCGACGCCGCCCGGCACGACCTCGACGATGCCGGAGGTCAGGCACTCATCCAGGCCGCCGGCAGGGTCCGGCGCGAGCGCGTCGAGCAGCCACAGTTCACCATGCGGGAGCGCCACCGACAGCGCCTCGGCCACCGCCGCCGCGGAGTCGCTCAGCCGGGCGGCGCGGGCCAGCACGGCCTCGCGGACGGTCGCGGGAATCTCTCCGTGGCCGTTTCCCTGGCTCTCTCTGCGGCCGTTTGCCTGGCCGTCTCGGTGGTTGCTTCCGTGGCTGTCTCGGTGGTCGCTCCCGTGGCCCTCTCCGTGGGCTGCGAGGACCTCCGTGACGAAGAACGGATTTCCGCCGGTGGCGCGGTGTAGCGCGCCGGCGTCGAGGCCGTGCGGCTCGGCGAGCGTCCCGACCGCCTCCGGCGTCAGCGGCTCCGTCATGAGCCGGCGGATCGAGTTCGGGCCGCGCAGCTCCCCGAGAAGCCGGCGCAGCGGGTGAGCGCGATCGAGCTCGTCGTCCCGATAGGTCACTATCACCAGCGCCGGGACCGACTCGATCCGGCGGCCGAGCAGGCTCAGCACGTCGAGCGTGGCCTCATCGGCCCAGTGCAGGTCCTCACAGACGACGACCGTTCCCGGCGTCGCCCGCGCGTCGCGCACCAGCGCCGCGGCGACCTGATGCGGTCTGGCACCGGATTGCACAAGGTCGAGGAGCTCGCCGCCGCACTCCTGGGCGATGTCGACGAACGGCCCCAGCGGGCGCGGCGTGAACAGCGGATCGCAGGCGCCCCACAGCACGCGCCTGACCTCGGGCTCGGCGCAGAACCGCCGGACCAGGGCGGTCTTGCCGCCGCCCGCCTCGCCGCCGAGAATGACCAGCGCGCCGCCGTGCGGGCCGAAGGCCCAGGTCATCGCCTCGCGCAACGCCATCAGGTGGCGCGAGCGTTCGAGCAGCTGGAAGCGCGAACCGGTCGGGCCGGGCCGGAGCGGGACAAGACGCTCGACACCCACGGCCCCACGGTGACAGGGCGTCCAGGGCAAGTCCAGAGCGCTGTCCGGGCCCCGACTCACGGGCCGGCGCGCTCACAGGAGATCAAGGTGGTGCCTGGTCGCGCCTCCGCCGAGCAAATCCGTCCGGTGCTGCGCGCGTCTCGTCCGGTGCTGGCGCATCCAGTCCAGTGCGGGGGCAAGAGCCGCGCCGAGCGCGACGCCGACGAGCCCGACGACGGCCTCCACCATCAGGGAACCCGGTCCGCAGCCGGCACCGGATGCCGGGTGAAGAAACGGGCGAGACGTTCAGCCATGCCGACCGGGTTCAGCACGTGGAGCAGATGGTTCGCGCCGGGCAGCACGAACGGCTCGGCGTTCGGCAGCCAGCTCAGCAGGAGATCGTGACGCTGTCCGAAGGCCGGGGCGACCTCATGGCTGCGCGCCCCGAGCACGACGAGCGCGGGCGGCTTGAGCCGCGCGGCATCCGCGGGGCCGAAGGACCACTCGCGAAGCGCGGGCAGTTCCTGTGCGAAGAACGCGTCCGAGTCGGCCACCGCCCGTTCGACGGCGCCGGGCAGGACGCGGTCAAGCGCGGCGCGGTAATCCGGTCCGCACACGCCGCGCAGCCAGATGTCGACGGCGGCGTGCCGGTCACCGGCCTGGTACGCCTGGATCGCCCGCACCGCGAACGACCCGCTCGGCACCGCGAGCAACGCCGTCTCCAGCAACGAGAGGGTCTGCACGGTGCCGGGATGATCGAGTGCCAGCTGCAGGGCGATGGCGGCGCTCGAGGAATGACCGACGACGTGCGCCCGCGGAACCCGCAAGCGACGCAACAGCAGGCGGCAATGCGTGGCCTGCTCGGCGATGCTCAACGGCCCGTCGACGCCGGGACTGCCGGCATAGCCGGCGCGGTGGTAGCGGATCAGCCGGTACGCACCGGCCAGCGCCGGCTGCTCGCAAAGGTCCCGGAACCAGTACGCGCACAGACCCGCGTGGATGAACACCACGGGTTCGCCAGCGCCACGGACGTCGACCTCAAGGTCGACCCCACCGGCCGTCATCAGGGCACCCGGATCGGGGCGGGCAGCGACGGGAATCGCCCCCGTCCGCGTTCGCAGATCCGCTGGTGGCTTCCAACCGCCCGAAATCGCATACATCCGATGCTCAGCCGCGGCCGAGCTCCGCGAAAGTTCGAAGAACGGACTCCGGCCCGCCGGCCGACAGGACCGGGACGGTGCACGCGTTGTTGCGGCATCTCGAGGACGCCGGCCCCTGATCAAGGCGGCGATCGTCGGAATGGGCGGCATTATGATGGTGAGATGGCTGACCTGAAGCCGCCCCGGCTGGCAGGCGACGAACGCGACACGCTGCAGGTCCTGCTTCAGTACCAGCGCGACTCATTGCTGCGCAAGGTCGACGGTGTCGATGACAGCGCGGCGCGCCGGCAACTCGTCGGCAGTGGAACGACGCTCCTCTGGTTGATCAAGCACCTGGCGTGGGCCGAGGCCGTGTGGATCTCGCGTCGTTTCGCCGGTGCCGACACGCCGGTGCCGCCGGACACGGTCGAGCCGAGCGACACGTTGGCGGAGGCCGTCAAGCTGTACCAGGCCACGTGGAAACAGACCGACGCCGTGGTATCCGCCGCGTCGAGCCTCGACGAGATGTGCCGCGGTGTCCCAGACGGGCCGCCGGTCAACCTCCGCTGGGTGCTGGGGCACCTGCTTGAGGAAACCGCCCGCCATGCCGGCCACGCCGACATCCTCCGCGAGCTCATCGACGGCCAGACCGGGCGCTGACGCAGTGCCGAGTCGCCGTCGTCCTCGCTCTACGCTTGCGGCGCCCTGAGCCCCCCGGTCCCACGTCCCGGATCCGAACGTCGCAAAACCCCGCATATTGTCGTCGGTGGTCGCGACCTTGAGGGGTTCGGGTGCGGAGCATGCCGTAGGTCTTCAAGGTCTGTGAACAGCTGCCCGAGTTCGGGGGCAGTCGGCACGCAGCACGCGCACTGGGCTCCGTCGATGCCGGGCGGGCGGGCGTCGGAACCAGAGGCAACGTCAGCGCCGCGTTTCTGTGGGCTGCGGCGCAGGCGTCCCGGCGGCGGCGAGCAGTAGTTCGAGAGTGCGGCGATGATCGGCGATGTCGGCCCACTCCGTCGCCGTGCGCCCATGGCCGTTGTCTTCGCGGAGGTTCGGATCAGCGCCGCCGGCCAGCAGTTCCCGCACTGTGGCAATGTGTCCCCAGCAAGCGGCACCGCACAGGGGCAGCCCTTCCGCACCTGTGCCGCTCTCCAGATTGGGGTTTGCCCCGGCTGCCAGGAGCGCCCGGACGTTGTCCGCCATGTTCTGGACGCTCGCGCGATACAACGGCCTGGTTCCGCCAGGGCCGGGCAGGTTCGGATCCGCGCCGGCAAGCAACAGCGCGGCAACCTGCCTGACGTCTGTTCGGCCGCCGAAAAGGGTGCGGCGTCGTCGAGAACCCGGGAACACACCGCGTCCAGACCGGCGCACAGTGAGGCCCCGCGGTGGCAGGGTGAGTGACATGCGGTTCGAGCCGTCCATCCTCATCGGCAAGATCGCGGCCGCTACCGAGCAACTGCTGACCACAGCGGCGGCCTTCGACGACGCCGACGTTCGGCAGCCTTCGCTGCTGCCGGGATGGTCGCGTGGGCATGTGCTGACCCACATCGCTCGCAACGCCGACGGCGGGACCAGGCTGCTGACGTGGGCGAGAACCGGAATCGAGAATCCGGAATACCCGAGCATGGCGGCGCGCGCCGAGGAGATCGAGGCCGGGCACCGTCGCGCGGCGGGGGATTTGCTCGTCGATGTGCGCGACAGCGCCGCGCGGTTCGCGGCCGCCTATGAGGTTATGCCGGGTCACGCGTGGACCCGTCTGCTGCGCTGGACGTCGGGCAAGGAGCGGCCGGCCTTCCGGGCGGCCGATTCGCGACTCACCGAAGTCCTCGTGCACCACGTCGACCTGCGGGCCGGTTTCGGGCCCGGGGACTGGCCCGGTGACTTCGTCGATACGACTCTCGCCACGGTCATCGCCGCGTTCGCCGCCCGCGATCAGATGCCCGGTCTGCGTCTGGTGGCCCTGGATACCGGATCCGAATACCGGCTGGGCGCTCAGCACGCCCCGGACGTCGTCCGCGGCCCACGGGCGGCCCTGCTCGCCTGGCTGCTCGGCAGATCCGACGGCGCGGATCTCGACGGTTCGCTGCCCAGCCTGCCCTTCCTCTACTGAGCGAGAACGCCGAGAAGCGCCTCCCGGGTCTGGTCACGCAGCCACGCGTGGCCCGCGTCGGTGTCGTAGCGCTGGTGCCAGTTGCACACGATCGGCGCCGGCGGCAGCTGAGGCAGCACCGGCAGCGGCTCGGTTGCCAGCCCGAACGCCTCGATCAGCGACCGGCATATCACCTCCGGCGCGGTCAGGACAGCGTCGCTGCGGCTTGCGACGTGCATGGCTGTCACGGTGCTGCCGACCGCTGCCACCACGTGCCGGCGCAGACCATGCGCGGCGAGCAGGTCGTCCACGGGGTCGCTCAACCGGCCGCGGCGGGAGACGAGCAGGTGCGGTTGAGCCGCGTACGACTCGAGGTCCAGGCGCCCGGCGTACGGGTGATCTTTTCGCAGCACCACGACGAAGCTGTCGTGGCCGATGGTCTCGGTCCGGAACTCCGGTAGCTCGGGGGCGGCCGCACCGATCTCGAGGTCGACCCGGCCGTGCCGCAGGTCGTCGGTGTCGACCGCCGCCTCGGTGCGGAACCTCAGTTGGACGCCCGGGGCCTGCTCGGCGATCGCGGCCAGCAGCGGCGGGGCGAGTGCCGTGGTCAGCGCGTCGTGGCACTGCAGCGTGAAGGTGCGCTCCAGCGTCGCCAGGTCGAGGTCGCGGATCGGCGCCAGCACCGCGTTCGCTTGCTGGACGAGCTGGCTCACCTGCTCGCGGATCGCCAGGGCGTACGGGGTGGGCGTCATTGTGCGGCCGGTCCGCACCAGGATGTCGTCGCCGGTCAGCCTCCGGATCCGGCCGAGCGAGCGGCTCACCGCGGGCGACGACAGATGCAGCCGGTTCGCGGCCCCCATCACGCTGCCCTCAGTCAGCAGGGCGTCCAGCGCCGTCAGCAGGTTCAGATCCAGTTGCATGGCGGTAAACCTTAACTTATAAAGAGTGCACTGGCATTATCGGCTGTGGCGGCCGAGGGTTAGGTCATGACCAACGACCTCCTCGCCACCACCACCGCCCTGGTCCGAGAGGCCGGCGCTCGCCTGCTGCGCCTCTCCTCACCGGGCAACCGCGTCGCTACCCGGGAGGAGCTGTTCGCCGGCTTGCGACGCAACGACGACGCCGTCGCCGGTCTGCTGCGGCCCGGACTGCTCGCGGCCCTGCCCGGTTCCGGCTGGGAGGAGGACGAGCACGCCACCGGTCCGATGGCCGCCGGCGACCAGTGGGTCGTCGACCCGGTCGGCGGCAATCTCAACCTCGTGCACGGCATGACCGACTGGAACATCGGCGTCAGCCTGGTCCGCGACGGCCGTCCTGACTTCGCGGTGCTCTATGCGCCCGGGTCCGACGAGATGTTCACCGCCACCGACGGCGGCGGCGCGTTCCTCAACGGCACCCGCCTGACGGTTTCCGCCAAGACCGATCTCGCCGTCGCCCTCACCGGGACCGGCCAGGCCCGGCCCAGCCACTCGCCCGCGGTGGCCGAGCGGGTCGGCGCCTCGATCACCGCGATGCTGCAGAACGCCCTGTACGTCCGCTCGTCGGTCCCGGTGGGGCACCAGCTCGCCCAGGTGGCCGCCGGCCGGATGGACGTGCACTGGCAGTTCGAGAACGTGCGCTCGCACATCGGCCCGGTGCTGCTGGTCCGTGAGGCGGGCGGCACCGTGACCGATTTCGACGGCAAGCCGTGGGAGATCACCAGCGCCGGTTACGTGGCCGCCGCGCCCGGTGTGCACGCCGCCGCCCGCGAAGTCCTGCGGGGCACACTCTGATGCGGACAGCGGTACGTGGCGCCACCGGCGCCACCGAAAAGTGGATGGTCGTCAGCCCTGCCGGGCCTCGGCGCCGACCGCGTCGATCAGTGCCCGGTCCCCGGCCAGGTCGGGCGCCAGCAGGGTGATGACGTCGCGGACCGAGCCGGCGCGATCCCGGTACGGGCCGGCACCGGCGTCGTTCACCGGGGCGCCGATGCCGCGCAGGTGGCCGATCCAGGCGGCCAGGATGCGTACCGCCCCGGACGGCAGGCGGCCGGCCTCCCGCTCGGCCCGCAGGACCGGCAGCACCCGGATGGGCAGCTTCTGCGAGCCGTCCGCGGCGATCTGGGCCAGCGTGTGCCGGATGCGCGGGTTGGCGAACCGGTCCAGCAGCGCCGCCCGGTACGCGGCCAGGTCGGCGGCGGGCAGCGGCACGTACCGTACGGCCTCGTCCCACCACTGGTTCAGCCAGCCGCGGCAGTCCGGGTCGGCGACCGCCTGCGCGATGGTGTCGTGGCCGCGCGCGCCGGCGGCGTACGCCAGCAGGCTGTGCCCGCCGTTGAGCAGCAGCAGCTTGCGCGTCTCGTACGGGTGGACGTCGTCTACGAACCGGGCCCCGGCGGCCTCCCAGGCCGGCCGCCCGTTCGGGAAACCGCCGCTGAGCACCCACTCGGTGAACGGCTCGGTGACCACCGGCACCGCGTCAGCCCAGCCGGTCCGCTCGGACACGGCCCGGATGTCACCCGTAGTCGTCCGCGGGGTGATCCGGTCCACCATCGTGGTCACGAACGTCACGTGCTCGCGGACCCAGCCCGCCAGCGCCGGCTCCACCGCCTCGGCCAACTCGGTGACCACGCGTTCGGTGGCCGGTCCGTTGGCGGGCAGGTTGTCGCAGGACACCACCGCCAGCGACCCGGCACCCGCGGCGCGCCGCGCGGCCATGCCGGCGACCAGGCGCCCCGGCACCGTGCCGGCCGTCCCGCCGTGCCGCAGCGCGGTCAGGTCGGCGCGGACGTCCTCGTCGGAGAGGTCGAGGCCGCCGTCCCGGTCGAGACGGTAGGCGGCCTCGGTGACGGTCAGGGTGACCACCGCGACCTGCGGCCGGGCCAGGTAGTCGCACCAGGACACCAGGTCCGTGCCCGGGTGGGCCGCCACCACGGCGCGCTGCACGGACATCTCGTCGCGTTCCGGTCCGCGCACGACCAGCGTGTACCGCCCGTCCTGGCGGCTCAGCTGGTCGGCGAGATCGGGAGACCGGCCGGTGAACGCGGCGATGCCCCACTGCGCGGCGTCCGGCGCCGCGCCGGTGTACCAGGCCTGGTGGGCCCGGAAGAACCCGCCGAGCCCGAGGTGGACGATCCGGACCGGCGTCATAGCTTGAACACCCGTCGCGGCTGGTCGGCCACCAGGGCCCGCAGGGTGTCCAGGGCCTCGTCCTCGTCCAGCCGGTGCTCCGCCACCAGGCCCGCGAGGAAGCCGGCGTCCAGCCGGCGCGACATGTCATGGCGGGCCGGGATGGAGCAGAAGGCGCGGGTGTCGTCGATGAACCCGGACAGCCGGCTGAACCCGGCGATCTCGGTGACGGCTTCCTGGAAGCGCCTGATCTCCGCGGGGTTGTCCACGAACCACCACGGCGCGCCCGCGTACACCGCGGGGTAGAAGCCGGCCAGGGGTGCGATCTCCCGGCTGTACACGTCCGGGTCCACGGTGAACAGCACCAGGTGGAAGCCGGGGTGGGTGCCGAAGCGCTGGAGCAGCGGCTGCAGGGCGCGGGTGTACTCGACAGCCACCGGGATGTCGTGGCCGGTGTCCGGGCCGTACCGGTCCGAGGTGGCCGGGTGGTGGTTGCGGTGCACTCCCGGGTGCAGCGTCATCACCAGGCCGTCGTCGCACGACATCCGGGCCATCTCGAAGGTCATGTGCCGGCGGAACGCGGCGGTCTCGGCGGCGGAGGCGGCGCCGGACAGCGCCGCCCGGTAGATCCGCTCGGCATCGTGGCGGGCGAGCGGTTCGGTGCCGGCGTCGGCGTGGCCGTGGTCGGCGGACACCGCGCCCCTGGCGATGAAGTACCGCCGGCGGTCCTCCAGCGCGGCGAGGTAGCCGGCGTAGTCGCCGACGTCGCCGCCCAGGCCCTTGACGGTCGCCGCCCACCCCGGCCGGCCGATCTCCAGGTACCGGTCGGGCCGGAAGGTGGGTGCCACGGTCGTGGTGACCTCCGGCTCGGCCCGCAGCGCCTCGTGCGCGCGCAACTCGTCGGCGGGGTCGTCGGTGGTGGCCAGGAACTCGATGCCGAAGTGCCGCAGCAGGGCCCGGGGCCGGTGGCCGGGTTGCCGCAGCTGCCCGGCGATCTGGTCGTACAGCGCGTCGGCGTTCTCCGGGCTCGGCCGCTCGGTGACGCCGAAGATCTCGGCGAGTTCGCTGTCGAACCAGTACCGCACCGGCGTGCCCCGCAGCAGGTGCCAGTGGCCGCAGAGCAACCGCCAGGCCGCCCGGGCCCGGTCCTCGGGCAGCGGTCCCTCGCCCACGCCGAGCCGGTCGAGTTCGATGCCGCCGGCGTGCAGCAGCCGGGTCACATAGTGATCGGGCTGGATGAAGAGGGCCGTCGGGTCGGCGAACGGCTCGTCGTCCAGCAGCATCCGGCTGTCGACGTGCCCGTGCGGGGAGATGATCGGCAGGTCCCGGACCGCGTGGTACAGCCGGCGGGCGATGCCCCGCAGCCCGGGGTCCGGGGGCAGCAGCCGGTCGGGGTGCACCGTCAAGGTAGCCATGGCGGCCAGCGTCCCGGGGCGACGGTCCGCCGGGCAAGCTGTTGCTGTTTGTTGCCTTGCCGCACAGGCAACATCCTGCAACTCGTTGATTTCGCCGGTCGGCGCGGCGAAACCTTCTCGTAACCCAGCAGTGCCGTTACGCGGATCACACCGCATCGGCGGGGCCACCCGAGGGAGAAGGACGATGAGTATGAGAACGATGCGCGGGGCCATGGCACTGGCTGGTGTAGCGGTGCTCACGGCCGGGCTCGCCGCCTGTGGCGGCGACGACGAGGGCGGCAGCGGCGGCGGCAAGACACTCAACGTGTTGATCGGCGCGAACACGCAGTACCCGAAGGAGTTCCAGGCCTGGCAGCAGTCGGTCAGCGACAAGTTCAAGGCGCAGACCGGGGCCACCGTCAAGTTCGAGACGTTCGCCAGCGCGAACGATGAGCTGACGAAGATCCAGACCTCGGTCGTGTCCGGCACCGGCCCCGACGTGTACGCGGTCGGCACCACGCTGACCCCGACCGCCTACTCGACCGGCGCGTTCGTGAAGCTCGACGACGAGAAGTGGCAGAAGGTCGGCGGCAAGGACAAGTTCGTGCCGGCGACCCTCGGCATCTCGGGGCCGGACCAGCAGAACCAGGTCGGCATCCCGTGGGTGAGCCGGCCGTTCGTGATGGCGTACAACACCGAGCTGCTGAAGGCGGCCGGGATCAGCAAGCCGGCGACCACCTGGGACGAGCTCGGCCAGCAGGCCAAGCAGATGACCGAGCCCGGCCAGTACGGCCTGGCGGTGGCCTACAAGGACAACTTCGACCCGTGGAAGTTCGTCTGGGGCATGTCGACCCAGGCCGGCAACCCGCTCGTCGAGGGCAAGAAGGCCCGGCTGCAGGACCCCACCGTGAAGAAGGCGTACCAGACGTACTTCGGCTGGCTCACCACCGACAAGGTGGTCAACCCGGCCGCCATCGGGTGGACGAACCCGCAGGCCGTCGCGGCGTTCGCCGAGGGCAAGACCGGATACCTGGCGCTGTCGACGGTGACCGCCGCCAAGGCGCTGGACGAGGGCGCGGTGAAGGGCAAGTGGGCGTTCGCGCTGCTGCCGACGGTGCCGCCCGGTGCGACCAGCCGCCCGGCGAACGGGGTGGACGCCGCGAGCATCCTCTCCGGCGACAACCTGCTGGTCGCGGACTACTCCAAGAACCAGGACCTGGCGTTCGCGTACGTCAAGCTGATCACCGACCCGGAGGTTCAGCTTGACTACTACGCCAAGCTCGGCAACCTGCCGGCGAACGCCGCGGCACTGCAGACGCTGAAGTCGGATGCGAAGCTGGCCACGGTGGCGCAGGCGGCGCAGAAGTCGGTGGCGACGCCGTTCACCGGCGCGTGGGCGGACATCCAGCTGGCCCTGACCAACGTGGTGGTGCAGTCGATCCCGGACCTCTCGAAGGGCTCGGTCAGCGACGCGCAGCTCGACAGCCGGCTCGCGGACGCGCAGCAGAAGGCGCAGTCGGCGCTGGACCGGGCGAAGTAGGAAGCCGCGATGACCGACGACAGCACGACCAGGCGCGGCGTCACCGAGCGGCAGCGCCCGCTGTGGCTGCTCATCCCCGGTGGGCTGCTGATGACGCTGATCATCGTCATCCCGCTGCTGCTGGCGGTCTACATCTCCCTCATCGACCTGGATCAGTACACGCTGCGCCGGTGGCTGGACGCGCCCTTCATCGGCGTGCGGAACTTCACCGAGGCGTTCCAGTCCGGCCTGCCGCACGCCATCTGGATCAGCGTCTCGTTCGCGGTGATCTCCACCATCGCCACCGTCCCGTTCGGGGTGGCCGCGGCGATCGCCACCCAGAACCGCTACCGCGGCCGGTCGGTGATCCGCGCGGTGTTCCTGGTCCCGTACGTGCTGCCGTCCTTCGTGGTGGCCACGGTGTGGCGGACCATGCTGCAGCCCGACGGCATCGTCAACACCACCCTGGCGAAGGTGGGCATCGACGGCGCGCTGTGGCTGAGCGGGCCGACGTCCTACTGGACGCTGATTTTGGTGGAGATCTGGGCGGCCTGGCCGTTCATCTACCTGATGGCGCTGGCCGGCCTGCAGAGCGTCGACGGCGAGGTGCACGAGGCGTCGGCGATCGACGGCGCGGACTGGTGGCCCAAGCTGACCCGGGTCATCCTGCCCTACCTGCGCGGCCCGGTGCTGCTGGCCTGCCTGCTGGCCACGCTCAACCACATCAACAACTTCTCCCTGCCGTTCGTGCTGTTCGGCGCGCCGGCCCCGGACGACGTCAACGTGATGCCGATGATCGTCTACGTCACCAGCTTCCAGAGCCTGCGGTTCGGGCTCAGCGCGGCGATGGCGATCGTCTCCCTGCTGCTCATCGCCATCCCCCTGTTCGCCTACCTGCGTGCGCTCCGGCTGGACGTGCACGAGGACGGAGGCCCTAAATGACCGCGAGCGGCGAGGCCCACCGGCTGCTGCCCCGGCCGCTGCTGGTGACCGTCACTCTGATCCTGTGCACGATGGTCCTGGTACCGACCCTGTACATCGTGCTGGCCTCGCTGAACTCCGACGTCGGCGTGGCCTCCGGCGAGTTCTGGCCCAGCTCGTTCTCGCTGGACAGCTACACCCGGATCTGGACCACGGCCGACCTGGCCACCGGCCTGATGAACAGCATGCTGGTGTGCGCGCTGGTGGCGATCTCCTCGGCGCTGCTCGGCACCATGACCGCGTACGTGCTGGTCCGCTACACGTTCACCGGCCGGCTGTCGATCCTGCGTGGACTCGTCGGCCTGCAGAGCATCCCCGGCACGCTGATGCTGCTGCCGGTGTTCGTGCTGTTCTCCTCGGCGGGCAACTACCTGGGCGTCACCGTGGTCGGCACCCGCTGGGGGCTCTTCCTCGCGTACCTGACCTTCGCGCTGCCGTTCTCCACCTGGGTGATGGTCACCTACCTGCGCGGCCTGCCCCGGGAGCTGGAGGAGGCGGGCCGGATGGACGGCGCCTCCACGGTGCGGATCCTGGCCCGGATCATCATCCCGCTGAGCCTGCCGGCGATCGTGGTGTCCGGGATCTTCGCCTTCCTGCTGGGCTGGAACGACGTGCTGTTCGCGTCGGTGCTCACCCGGCCGGAGACGCGGACCGCGGCGGTCGCGCTGTCCACCTTCTCCGCCACCCAGGAGGGCGGCGCGATCCCGGTCTACTCGCAGGTCATGGCTGCCGCCCTGGTCTCCGCGGCCCCGGTGGTGCTGCTCTACCTGCTGTTCCAGCGTTACCTGGTGGGTGGCCTCACCGCCGGCGGCGTGAAGTGAGGGCGCGCCGGGCCGCCGTGGTCGGGTGCGGCGATGTGTCGGTCGTGCACCTGCAGGCGATCGAGAAACTTGACGACGTGGAGCTGGTCGGCGTCTGCGACACCGATCAGGACCGGGCCGCGGCGGCGGCCGAGCGGTACGGCGTGCCGCGGTTCGCCGATCACCGGCACCTGCTGGCGGCCGTACGCCCCGATGTGGTGCACGTGTGCACGCCGCACGACCAGCACACCCCGGTGGCCGTCGACTGCCTGGACGCACGCGTCGCCGTCCTGGTCGAGAAGCCGGTCGCGCACACGGTGGCCGAGGCCGACCGGCTGATCGCCGCGGCGGACCGGCACCCGGAGGTCAAGCTCGGGATCTGCCTGCAGAACCGGTACAACGCGACCACCCGGGCCGCCCGCGACCTGCTCGCGTCGGGCGAGCTGGGACCGGTACGGGGCGGCTCGGCCACCGTGCTGTGGCACCGGGACCCGGCGTACTACCGGAGCCGGCCGTGGCGCGGACACCGGGCCCGCAGCGGCGGCGGTGTCCTGATCAACCAGGCCATCCACACGATCGACCTGATGGAGTTGCTGGTCGGCGACGTCGTGCGGGTGCACGGCCACGCCGGGCGGTACGCCCTCGACGACATCGACGTGGAGGACACCGCGAGCGTGCTCCTCGACCACACCGGCGGCGCGCGCAGCGTCGTGTTCGCCACCGTCGGCAACGTCGTCGACGCGCCGGTGACGATCGAGGTCGTCACCGAGCGGGCGGTGCTGCGGATCCGCGGCGACCTGACCGTCAGCCACGCCGACGGGCGCATCGAGACGGTGGCCGAACCGGTGGGCGGCGCCGGCGGGCGCGCCTACTGGGGTGCCTCGCACGAGTTGCTCATCGCCGACTTCTACGCCGCGCTCGCCGATCCGGAACCGTTCTGGATCGGGCCGCGGGAGGGCTCCCGGTCCCTGCGCCTGATCCACCAGCTCTACCAGCGCACCACCTGACCCCCGAAAGGACCGCCTCCCATGTGGACTCTCTCCGGCTTCGTGGACGAGATCTCATCCGACTTCACCGAGCAGTGCCGGGTGGCCTCCGGCCTCGGCCTCACGCATGTGGAGCTGCGCAGCGCCTGGGGGGTCAACATCCTCGACCTCAAGGGAGAACAGCTGACCGCCATGCGGGAGACGCTCGCCGATCACGGCCTGGAGGTGTCCAGCATCGGCTCCCCGATCGGCAAGATCTTCATCGACGAGCCGTTCCCGCCACACCTGGAACGGATGCGGCACGCCGCGGAGGTCGCGCACCTCTTCGGCGCGCCGTACATCCGGATCTTCTCCTTCTTCCTGCGCCCGGGCGCAGACCCGGCCGCGCACCGGGACGAGGTGATCGACCGGATGCGCGCGCTGGCCCGGGTCGCCGAGGAGGCGGACCTGGTCCTGCTGCACGAGAACGAGAAGGAGATCTACGGCGACATCCCGGCCCGGTGCCTGGACATCGTCCGGTCCGTCGGCTCGCCGCACCTGCGGCTCGCCTGGGACCCGGCCAACTTCGTGCAGGTCGGCGTCCGGCCCTACACCGAGGGGTACGCCGTCCTGCGGCCGCACCTGGAGTACATCCAGATCAAGGACGCCCGCGCCGCCGACGGCACGGTGGTGACCGCCGGCCGGGGCGACGGCGAGGTCGCCGAGACGATGAGCGCCCTGCGCCACGACGGGTTCGACGGGTTCTTCTCGCTGGAGCCACACCTGGACACCGGTACGGCGCTGGGCGGGTTCTCCGGGCCCGAGCTGTTCCGCCGCGCCTGGCAGGACTTCACCGACCTGCTCAAGACCGAGGGGATCGAATACAAGTGAGCACCGAACGGAAGATTGCGCTGGTCGGCGCCGGGGTCATCGGCACCCAGCACGGCCTGGTGATCAGCCAGCTGGCGGACCGGCTGCGGCTGGTCGCGGTGGCCGACGTCCAGCTCGACCGCGCCCGGCACCTGGCCGGCGAGCGCGGCGGGCGGCCGTACGGGTCGCTGACCGGGGCGCTGGCCGCGGAGGAGATCGACATCGTCGTGGTGTGCACGCCGACCGGCCGGCACGCCGAGGTGGCGATCGAGGCGCTCGCCGCCGGCAAGCACGTCATCATCGAGAAGCCCGCGGAGATCACGGTGGCCCGTACCGATGAGATCATCGCGGCCCGGCAGCGGGCCGGCACGCTGGTCACGGTGATTTCGCAGCACCGCTTCGACCCGGCCACCGACACCGTGCTCGCGGCCATCGAGCGCGGCGAGCTGGGCCGGCTGACCTCCGGCATCGCGGCGATCGACTGGTGGCGCGGGCAGAGCTACTACGACTCCGGCGACTGGCGCGGCACCTGGGACCTGGACGGCGGCGGCGCCCTGATGAACCAGGGCGTGCACACCGTCGACCTGCTGGTCGCCGCGCTGGGGCGGCCGGTGGAGGTGTTCGCCTACGCCGGGACGCTGGCGCACGAGCGGATCGAGGTGGAGGACGTGGCGGTGGGCGTGGTGCGGTTCGAGTCCGGCGCGCTGGGCGTGCTGCACGCGACCACGGCGGCCTACCCCGGCCTGTCCGCGCGGCTGCAGGTGCACGGCGACCGCGGTTCGGCGGTAATCGACGACGACCAGCTGGCCTTCTTCCACGCCACCCCGCGGGGCACCGAGCCGGCGGAGCGGCTGATGGGCACGACGCGGACCATCTCCGGCGCGGCGGCCGGCGCCACCGCGAGCAGCAACCCCGGCCAGCTCTCCGACGCGCACCGGCTGCAGTACCTGAACTTCCTCGGCGCGCTGGACGGCACCGAGAAGCTCCGGGTGGACCTGGAGACCAACCGGCAGTCCATCGGCGTCATCACCGGCGCGTACGAGTCGGCCCGGACCGGGAAGCCGGTGCGGTTGTGACCGGCGTGCGGCGCCGCATCGCCGCCAACCCGATCCCGTACTGGAGCACGGCCGGCAAGACCCGGGAGGTGTTCGACGAGGCGTTCCGGGACTTCCAGGAGATCGGCTTCACCGCGGTCAAGGCGGACGTCCCCGACGGCATGAGCCCCGAGGAGTATCGCGACTGGATCGGCGGGTACGGCCTGACGCCGGCGCTGAGCCTGTTCAACTCCCCGTTCGATGAGACCGTGGATCTGGGCGAGGAGGTGGAGAAGGCCAAGCGGTTCGCCGCGACCCAGGTGGCGCTGGGCCTGGACCGTACGATGATCTCCTCGATGTCGGTGCCGGCCCGGATGGCCGAGCCGGCGGTCGGCGCCGGTTTCGACGCCGGCCGGCTGGCCCGGGCGATCGACAACTGCGGCACGGTGTGCCGGGTGCTGCGCGCCGAGGGGCTGTGGCCGCTGCACCACTCGCACGTCGGCGGCGTCTTCGAGACCGAGGACGAGATCGTCCGGCTGCTCGACGAGCTGGGCCCGGACGTCATCGGTTTCGGACCGGACACCGGGCACCTGCGCTGGGCCGGCGTCGAACCGGCGGCGTTCATCCGCCGCTACGCCGACCGGATCGGGGGCATCCACCTCAAGGACTGCTTCCCCGACCTGCTGGCGCCGGAGAGCCGCGCCGGCCTGACCTACCGCCAGGCACAGCGGACCAAGCGGCTGTGGGCCGAGCCCGGCCGGGGCGTGATCGACTTCGGCGCGGTGCTGGCCGCGATCCCGGACACCTACGACGGCGACTTCATGATCGAGGTGGACGAGCCGAGCGTGGAGTCGAAGCGGGAGTCGCATCGCATCTCGTTCGAATGGGCCCGGCGCACCCTTGCGTGACCTACGCCCGGGGCGCCCTCGGCGCGGGGACCGGCGGCGTTCCCCGCAGCCTGCGGTGAGCGGTCGACTGCCGGACCACCAGGCGAACCGGCAGCACCAGCGGCGTGCTGCTGGGCTGGGCGCCCCGGGCGAGCGCGACGCAGTGCTGCACGCCGGTCAGGCCCATCCGGTACAGCGGCGCCGCGACGGTGGTCAGCGCGGGCTCGACCAGCTCGTCGAAGATGATGTTGTCGAAGCCGACCACGCTGATCTCCTCGGGCACGGCGATGTCGAGCTTGCGCAGCCCCTTCAGCACGCCGATGGCGAGCGCGTCGTTGTAGGCCAGCACCGCCGTGGCGTCGACCTGCGCCACCCGGCGCGCCGCGCCCAGCCCGGCGAGGACGGTCGGCTCGTGCGGGCCGATGCGGCGTACCTCCAGCTCCAGCTCCGCCGCGGCCTCGCGCAGCGCCCGCCAGCGCATCCCGTCGGACCAGCTGTTCTCCGGGCCGGCCACGTAGGTGATCCGCTCGTGGCCCAGGGCGCCGAGGTGCTCCGCGGCCCGCCGGATCCCGCGCTGGTTGTCGCTCACCACGCAACTGCCCTCCGGCAGGATTCTGTTCAGCAGCACCACCGGCCGCTGCTTGGCCACCATCCGCAGCGCGGAGTCGGTCATCCGGGAGCTGGCGATCACGATGCCGTCGACGTGGGCGAGCTCGTGCTCGATGGTGCGGCGTTCCTCCTCGGGGGACTCGTTGGTGTGCGAGAGGACGAGCTGGTATCCGGCCTCCCGGGCGGCGCCGTAGGCGCCCTTGATGATCTCGCCGTAGAACGGGTTTGTGACATCGGCGATGACCAATGCGATGGCCCCGCTCAGGGCGCGGCCGTCGGGCCGGTGACCGTCGAGCCGGTCGGAGCGGTAGCCCAGCCGCTCCGCTGCCGCGAAGACCCGCAGCGCCGTGTCGTTGTTGACCCGCCCCGGTCGCGCGTAGGCCCGGGACACGGTGGACGCCGCCACGCCGGCCTCGCGCGCGACGTCGTAGATCGTGGGTCGGCGCCCCATGGCCGACATGCTAGCCGTTGCCCGGCAGCGCGACGGGAACTGATCACTTGCGACGGAGGGAGACCCGATGAACGGCTCAGCTGAGGAGAATCCGGCCGCGTTCGCCGACCGTGTCACGGCCCGGGTGGGTGAGCTGCTGGCCGGGGTCGGCCGGCTCGGCGTCGCGTTCTCCGGCGGGGTGGACTCCTCGGTGCTGCTGGCGCTGGCGGCGCGGTCGATGGGCCGGGACCGGGTGGTGGCGGTCCTGGGCGTGTCGGCGAGCCTGGCCGCGGACGAGCGGTCCGCCGCCCACGAGGTGGCCCGCCGGGTCGGCGTCGCGGTGGTGGAGGTGGCCACCCGCGAAGGCGACCGCGCCGGTTACCGGGCGAACGGCCCGGACCGGTGCTTCCACTGCAAGGACGAGCTGTTCGGCCGCATCGACGAAGAGGTGGTCACCGCGCACCGGCTGGACGCGGTCGCGTACGGCGAGAACGCCGACGACGCCGTCCGCCCGGACCGGCCGGGCGCCCGCGCCGCGGTGCTGCACCGGGTGCTGCGGCCGCTGGCGGACGCGGGCCTGGACAAAGCGGCGGTACGGCGGATCGCCCGGGCCCTGGACCTGCCGTGCGCGGAGAAGCCGGCGGCACCCTGCCTGGCGTCCCGGATCCCGCATTTCTCCGTCGTCAACCCGGAGAAGCTGCGGCAGATCGAGCAGGCGGAGGCGGCGTTGCGCCGGTTGGGCTTCGCCGACCTGCGGGTGCGGCACCACGGCGACGTCGCGCGGATCGAGCTTCCCGGCGACGACCTGGCCCGCGCGGTGACCGACCCGCTGCGGCAGGCGGTGCACGAGGCGGTGACCGCCGCCGGGTTCTGGTTCGTCGCCGTAGACGTGGCCGGGGTGCAGTCCGGCGCCTTCACGCTCCCGCTGGTCACCGCCGACCATGGCTGACGGCGCGGAACTTTCCGAGTTCGCCACCCTGGACCTCGACCGGGCGGCCCGGCGCGGCTATCCGGAGGCCGTCTACTGCCAGGGCAAGACGGTCGAGCAGGTGGCGGCGATCGCGGCGAGCGCCGCCGGGCGACCCGAGGTGGTCACGCTCTTCACCCGGGCGGAGCCCGACCAGGCCCGGGCCATCCTGCGGCACCTGCCGCAGGCCTACCACGACCGCGACGCACGGCTGCTGGCGTGGCCGCCCGAGCCGCCGGGACCGTCGGGAGGGCTGGTCGTCGTCCTCGCCGCCGGCACCTCCGACCTGCCGGTTGCCCGGGAGGCCATGCTGACCGCCCGCTATCTGGGCCGGGCCACCGAGTTGGTGGTGGACGTGGGCGTCGCGGGTCTGCACCGGGTCCTGGCCCGGCTGGAGTTGCTGCGCCGCGCCCGCGTGGTGATCGTGGCGGCCGGGATGGACGGCGCGCTGCCCAGCGTGGTGGCCGGGCTGATCTCCGCCCCGGTGGTGGCGCTGCCGACGTCGGTGGGCTACGGCGCGGCGTTCCAGGGCGTCGCGGCGCTGCTGGCGATGCTCAACGCCTGCGCTCCCGGCATCGGGGTGGTCAACATCGACAACGGCTACGGCGCCGGACACCTCGCCGCCCAGATCGCCGCCCCGACACCCGCCCTGACACCCGCCCCGACAGCGGGTCCGACACCGGCGGGCCCGGCTGCCGCCCAGACACCCGCCCCGACAGCCGGTCCGACACCGGCGAGCCCGGCTGCCGCCCCGGCAGCCGGTCCGGCGTGACCGGCGACCTGGAGGTGCGGATCGACTCCTCCGCCGGTGACACGGTGCATGCCTGGATCGATGCGTCCGCCGGCGTCGCCGGGGACATGGTGCTCGGCGCCCTCATCGATGCCGGCGCGAGCCGCACGGCCGTGCGGCAGGCGGTCGGCGCGGTCCTGCCCGGCGGGGTGCAGATCGTCGATACAACGGTGTCGCGCGCCGGACTGCGGGCCGTCAAGGTCGACGTCGAGGTTCTCGCCGAGGATCCGCCGCGGCGGACCTGGCGCACGATCCGCCGGCTGCTCGACGACAGCCGGCTGGCCGAGCCGATACGGGCCCGCGCGCTGGCGGTGTTCGCCCGGCTGGCCGAGGCGGAGGCGCACGTGCACGGGGTGCCCGCCGACGACGTGCATTTCCACGAGGTCGGTGCCCTGGACGCGATCGCCGACGTGGTGGGCGTCTGCGCGGCCCTCGACGACCTCGCCGTGGCCACCGTCTCCGCCGGCGAGGTGGCGCTCGGCTCGGGAGTCGCGCGTACCGCCCACGGCGAGCTGCCCGTCCCCGTACCGGCGGTGGCCTACCTGGCCCGGGGATGGCGGGTTCGGGGCGGCGGCCCCGGCGAGTTGGCCACGCCGACGGGCCTGGCCGTGCTGCGGGCCCTGGCCTCGGAGTGTGAGGACCTCCCGTCGATGCTGGTCGACGCCGTCGGCATGGGCGCCGGCACCCGCGACCGCCCGGACCGGGCCAACGTCGTGCGGGTCGTCGTGGGCCGGCGCCCGGATCGGGCCGAGCGGACCGCGTCCGAACCGGCGGTCCTCATCGAGGCCAACGTCGACGACCTCGATCCCCGGCTGTGGCCCGGCGTGCTCACCCGGCTGCTGGCGGGCGGGGCGGCAGATGCCTGGCTGGTGCCGATCATCATGAAGAAGGGGCGCCCCGCCCACACGCTCACCGTCCTGTGCCATCCCGATCGAGCCGCGGCGCTGCGGGAGGTGGTGTTCCGCCACACCAGCACTCTCGGCGTACGGGAACAGGTGCTGCGCAAGGTGCCGCTGCCGCGCGCGTTCGTCGATGTGGACGTCGCGGGCGGCACCGTCGCGATCAAGCTCGGCCACCGCGACGGCGTCATCGTCCAGGTCATGCCGGAGTTCGAGCAGGTCGCCACCCTGGCCCGGGAGCAGGACCGGCCGGAACGGCTGGTGCTGCGGGACGCGACCGCCGCCGCGACCGAGGCCGGCCTGACCGTCGGGGCCGCGCTCCCGCCGCACGCCCGACCGGACTGACCGTCGGCGCGGCTCTCCTGCCGTACCCCCGGCGGGTCTGGCTGGCTCGGCTGGGTCTGGCCTGGACCGGGCCGGGTCAGCGCAGCCGGAACAGGGTCTCGCCGGCCCGGGGGACGACCAGCGTCTCCGGGTCCCGGGCGAACTCGGCGGGATCCACCAGCGCCGGGTCGAGATATCCGAGGTTGGCGGCGCGGCAGACGTCCTCGGGAATCGCCGTGGCGAGGGTGACCCGCACCCGCAGCCGTTCCTGCCCGGTCGCGGCGTCGAAGGTTCCAGCGCCGCGCAGGTGTGTCGAGTGGGCGAGCACACCCCAGGGGACGGCGGAGAAGCGGTCCCACTGGGCGACGAAGTAGTCGCGGCAGTGATAGCCGATCTCGTAGATCTCGGGATGGGTCGACGAAAGCTCCGTGACGTGCGGGGCGTACAGGATGACCTCGCCGCCGTCGGCCACCACCGGCTCGACCTTGTAGAAGCCCTTCGCCGCGGTCCAGATCTCGTCGTACATGCCGGGGACGATCGACAGCACCCGGCGGACCGGGGCGTCGAGGTAGGTGACGTGGGTCGCGGCGCACACCTCGGCGGCCGGCGCCCACGAGGCCCGGGTCTCGCCGAACGACACCGAGTGCAGCCTGCTGCCGGGGCCCTCGGCGGTGACCACGCTCAGGCCCAGCTTCTCGGCCGGGATCAGCGCGGCCCCGTCGTCGATCAGCGCCCGCACCGGTGTGGTGCCGCTGGTGCCGATGATCTCGGCCGACGTGATCAGCGCACCCAGCCAGTGCGAGACGTCGATGATCTTCTTGCCGCCGACCCCGGGAAAGAAGTACTTGTTGCCCCCGGAGATGCCGACCACCTCGTGGGGGAGCACCGGGCCGACCACCAGGGCGATGTCGTGCTCCACCACCGCCCGGTTCAGCAGCACGGGCACGTCGACGCTCAGCCGCCCGCCGGACAGCTCCGCGACCCGCGCCGCCGGAATGGTGCCCAGGTCGGCGAACGTCTCCGGCCGCCACCACTCGTGGTTGAGCACCTCGGTGCCCGGATAGGCGTCGGCCGCCCGGCCGGGCTCGTAGCCGAGGTGCCGGCCGAGCGCCTCCTCCGACATGGCCGCGTGCGTGCCCAGCGCCACCAGCACGGTCAGCCGCGTGACCCGGCCGTGCAGCGCGGCGTGCACGGCCCGGATCAGCAGCGGCAGCGGGCAGGTGCGCGTCGCGTCGGGCACCAGCACGCAGACGCTGCGCCCCTCGAACGGATACGCGGTCAGCTGCTCGGTGATGAACGCGGTGATCTGCTCGTCGTCGAGCACGGTCGAGGCATCGCCGGCGCGGGCGGCCGACGCGGCCAGGCCGGGCGGGAGCGCACTGATCAACGTCATGGTTCGGCCTCCTCGCCGGGATCACGGCGGCGCCGCCGGTAGCTGCCAGCGTAATCGCCGGCTCCGGCCCGCGGCTCCGCCGACGCCCGTGGCAATATCCCATCCAACCTATGGGATATATATGTGTTGTGGGTCACAAAGTGGCTGACGCCGAGGCGGCGGGGCATCTACGTTGCTCACATGAATCGAAGCAAGCGTCTGACGCGACGCCGCTTCGTCGACTATCTCCGGGTGTGCACCTGCACCTGTCGAGTTTGACGGCCGAGCGCAGCTCTCCAGCTACCTGACCGCCGCGATCCACGTCTGACAACGCCGCGTGCACTGCCGCACGCGCCGCGCTGAACCCTGCCCGCCATCGACCGGCGCCCGAGCCGGCCGGTCGATGACCCGCAACCACCGCAAGGAGCATTCCATGAAGACACCCCGAATCGCCGTGGCGGCCGCGCTGATCGGCGCGCTGCTCGCCACCACCACGCTGACCGCCTGCGGCAAGTCCGCCGAGGCCGGCGGCGCGCAGACCCGGCAACTGCGCTACCAGGGCTCGGTCGGCGCGGTGACACCGCCCGAGCTGGCCGAGGACCTCGGCTATCTCGGCGACGTGAAGCTCAAATGGATCGGCAATACCATCAGCGGCCCGCAGGACATTCAGGCCGCGACCACCGGTGACATCGACTTCGGCGGCGCCTTCAACGGCGCGATCGTCAAGCTCAAGGCCTCGAAGGCGCCGATCACCGCGGTGATCGGCTACTACGGTTCCGACAAGGACAGCTATATCGGGTTCTTCGTGCCCGAGAACAGCCCGATCCGGACGGCCAAGGACCTGATCGGCAAGAAGATCGGCGTCAACACGCTGGGCGCGCACTCCGAGGCGATCACCAAGACCTACCTGAAGCGCAACGGCCTGACGCCGGAGGAGATCAAGCAGGTCGAGCTGGTCGTGGTGCCCCCGGTCAACACCGAACAGTCGCTGCGGCAGGGACAGATCGACGTCGCCTCGCTCGGCGGCGCGCTGCGCGACAAGGCGCTCGAGCGCGGCGGCCTCCGGGCGCTCTACACCGACTTCGAGCTGCTCGGCCCGTTCACCGGCGGCAGCTATGTGCTCCGCGACGACTTCATCAAGAAGAACCCCGACACCGTACGCACGTTCGTCACCGGCACCGCCAAGGCGATCGAGTGGGCCCGCACCCAGCCGCGGGAGACCGTGATCGAGCGGTTCCGGACGATCCTGGCCAAGCGCGCCCGCAACGAGGACGACAGCCAGCTCAAGTTCTGGAAGAGCTACGGCGTGGCCGGCAAGGGCGGCACGATCACCGACACCGACTTCAGCACCTGGATCGACTGGCTGGACAGCATCGGCGAGCTCAAGAACGGCAAGCTCAAGCCGGCCGACCTCTACACCAACGAGTACAACGAGCTGGCCTCGGGCGGCACCCAGTGAGCGTCCCGAAGATCCGGTTCGAGAACACCAGCAAGGTCTTCACGGCCCGCGGCAGCACGGTGACCGCGTTGCGGGACATCAACCTCGACGTCCGCGCCGGCGAGTTCCTGGTCATCGTGGGCCCCAGCGGCTGCGGCAAGTCCACCCTGCTCGACCTGCTCGGTGGCCTGGCACAGCCGTCCGGCGGCCGGATCCTGGTCGACGGCCGGCCGGTCACCGGCCCCGGCCTGGACCGCGGCGTCGTCTTCCAGCAGTACGCCCTGCTGCCGTGGCGAACCGCCCTCGGCAACGTCCAGTTCGGCCTGGAGGCCAAGCACGTACCCCGCCGGGAGCGGGCCGCCCGCGCCCGCGAATACCTGAACCTCGTCGGGTTGTCCGGCTTCCACGACCGCTATCCGCACGAGCTCTCCGGCGGCATGAAGCAGCGGGTGGCGATCGCCCGCAGCCTCGCCTTCGACCCGGACGTGCTGCTGATGGACGAGCCGTTCGCGGCGCTGGACGCGCAGACCCGCGAGGGCCTGCAGGACGAACTGCTGCGGATCTGGGAGCAGACCGGCAAGACCGTCGTGTTCATCACCCACGGCATCGAGGAGGCGGTCTACCTCGGCCAGCGGGTCGCGGTGCTGACCTCCCGGCCCGGGCGGATCAAGGAGGTCGTGGACGTCCCGATCACCGCCCGCTCGGCCACCGAGGACCTGCGCTCCGACCCGGAATTCGCGCACTACCGGCACGAGATCTGGACCCTGCTGCGGGACGAGGTGCGCAAGGCCCGCAGCGAGGAGCTCGGCCTGAACGAGAAGGAGACGGCCAGTGTCTAGCCTCACCGAAACCCCGGTCGCGATCCGTTCCGCGCCGCCCCGGGTGGACGCGGCACCCGTGGCCGCGTACCAGTGGGCCCGCCGGCTGCTGCGCGCCGCCGGCGCGGTGGCCACCCGCATCGTCGCGGTGACCGCCCTGGCGGTCGTCTGGGAGGTCTTCCCCCGACTCGGCCTGGTGGACGCGACCTTCCTGCCGCCGCTGTCCGAGGTGCTGGTCGCCTGGTGGCAGCTGGTGCAGTCGGGCGAACTGATCGAGCACGCGCAGGCCAGCCTCGGCCGCTCCCTGGCCGGCTTCGGGCTGGCCGTCGTCGCGGCCATCCCGCTCGGCCTGCTGATCGGCTGGTACAAGCCGGCGGCGACCCTGCTCACGCCGCTGCTGGAGGTGTTCCGCAACACCGCCGCGCTGGCCCTGCTGCCGGTATTCGTGCTGATCCTCGGAATTGGCGAGACGTCCAAGATCGCGATCATCTTCTACGCCTGCTCGTGGCCGATCCTGCTGAACACGGTCAGCGGGGTACGCACCGTCGACCCGCTGCTGATCAAGTCGGCGCGCTCGCTCGGCCTCGGCCCGCTGCGGCTGTTCCAGAAGGTCGTGCTGCCCGCCGCCGTGCCGACCATCTTCACCGGGATCCGGCTGGCCGGCGCCTACTCGATCCTCATCCTGATCGCCGCCGAGATGGTCGGCGCCAAGGCGGGCCTCGGCTACCTCATCAACTACGCCCAGTACAACTTCGCGGTCCCCGACATGTACGCCGGGATCATCACGATCTCCGCGATCGGCCTCGTCGTGAACCAGGTTCTGATCATCACCGAGCGCCGTTTCTCCACGTGGCGCACCACCAGCTAGGAAGGAAACCGCCTCATGACACTCGCTCCCACCACCCAGGACATCCGGCGCATCGGCGGCCGGATCGGCGCCGAGATCCTCGGGGTCGACCTCGCCCAGCCCATCGACACCGACCTCGCGGCCCGGCTCAACAACGCGCTGGTCGAGCACAAGGTGCTCATCTTCCGCGGTCAGGACCTGGACGACGAGGCGCACCTGCGCTTCGCCGGCACGTTCGGCCCGCTGACCACCGCCCACCCGACCGTCCCGTCGGTCGACGGTCAGACCAACATCCTCGCCGTCCAGGGCGGCGAGGGCGCCCGGGCCAACTCCTGGCACACCGACGTGACCTTCGTGGTCGCCCCGCCCAAGGCCACCACGCTGCGCAGCCTCGTCATTCCGCCGTACGGCGGCGACACGCTCTTCGCCAACACCGCCGCCGCGTACGCCGACCTGCCGGAGCACCTGCGGCTGCTCGCCGACCGGCTCTGGGCGGTGCACACCAACGACCACGACTACGCCGAGCACCCCCAGTTCCGGACGAGCGAGGTCGAGACGTACCACAAGGTCTTCGTCTCCCAGCGGTACCGCACCGCGCACCCGGTGGTCCGCATCCACCCCGAGTCCGGCACCCCCAACCTGTTCATCGGCGGCTTCGCCGACACCGTCCTCGGGCTCTCCCGGACCGAGTCCAAGGACATCCTGCGGCTGCTCCAGTCCTACGTGACCCGGCCGGAGAACACCCTGCGCCACCACTGGGCGGTCGGCGACGTGGTGATCTTCGACAACCGCACCACGCAGCACTACGCCGCCGACGACTACGGCGACCTGCCCCGCAAGCTGCACCGGGTCACCGTCGCCGGGGGAGTGCCGGTCGGCGCCGACGGCGGCAAGAGCTACGTGCTCGAGGGTGACGAGGCCGGCCACTACACCCCGGAGGCAGCGCGATGAGCCGGCCCGGGCAGTTGCACCTCAACGCGTTCCTGATGGGGGTCGGGCATCACGAGGCCGCCTGGCGGCTGCCGGAGAGCGACCCGCACGCCGATGTCGACGTCGAGCACTACAAGAACCTGGCCCGGACCGCCGAGCGCGGCAAGCTGGACTCGCTCTTCCTCGCCGACGGGCCGGTGCTCTGGGACCAGGTCGGGCGCCGCCCGTCCGGGACGCTCGAGCCCACCGTGCTGCTCACCGCCCTCGCCGGGGCGACCGAGCGGATCGGGCTGATCGCCACCGCGTCGACCACCTACAACGAGCCGTACAACCTGGCCCGCCGGTTCGCCTCGCTGGACCTCGTCAGCGGCGGCCGGGCCGGCTGGAACATCGTCACCACCGCCGGGCTCGACGCCGCCCGCAACTTCAACCTGGACCACCTCCCGGCGCACCGGGAGCGCTACCAGCGGGCCGCCGAGTTCGTCGACGTCTCGCTCAAGCTCTGGGATTCCTGGGACGACGACGTGGTGCTGGCCGACAAGACCAACGGGGTCTGGGGCGACCAGGAGAAGATCTACCCGGCCGCGCACCAGGGCGCCTACTACCGGGTGGCCGGCGCCCTCAACGTGCCGCGCACCCCGCAGGGCCACCCCCTGCTGGTGCAGGCCGGCTCCTCGGAGAACGGGCGCAACTTCGCCGCCCGCTACGCCGAGGCGGTCTTCACCGCGCACCAGACACTCCCCGACGCGCAGGAGTTCTACGACGACCTCAAGCGCCGCGCCGCGGAGCACGGGCGCGACCCGGACCACATCAAGATCCTGCCGGGCATCGTGCCGTTGATCGGCGCCACCGAGGCCGAGGCCCGGGAGCTCGACGCCGAACTCAACCGGCTGATCCGCGCCGAGTTCGCGCTGCCCGGCCTGGCCGAGCTGCTCGGGGTGGACATCGCCGACCTGCGCCTGGACGACGAACTGCCGGCGCGGCTGCCGGCCGAGGAGGAGATCGAGGGCGCGAAGAGCCGGCGCACCCTCGTGGTCAACCTCGGCCGCCGCGAGCGGCTCACGGTCCGCCAGCTCATCGCCCGCCTCGGCGGCGGGCGCGGGCACCTCACCTTCGCCGGTACGCCCGAGCGGGTCGCTGACGCGATCGAGTCCTGGTACGAGGCCGGCGCGGCCGACGGCTTCAACATCATGCCGCCGGTGCTGCCGTCCGGACTGGACCGTTTCGTCGACGAGGTGGTGCCGATCCTGCAGGAACGCGGCCGGTTCCGTACCGAGTACACCGGGCGCACGCTGCGGGAGCACTACGGGCTGCCGCGGCCGGCCAACCGCAACACCACCGCGGCGCCCGTCGCGGCGTTGCGGCCGTGACCGACGACCAGGGCCCTGCGGACCTGCTGGTTCCCGGCGGTTGGCCGCCGCCGCGGCGGGCTTCCGCAGGGCGCTGGTCGCTCACGGCTGTCTTGCGCGCCCGGCGCGGTTGCCGTACAACGTGCGCATGGCGCCCACGGATGACGAGATCTCCGCCCAGCTTCGGCCCGAGGTGCCGCACGCGGCCCGCATCTGGAACTACTGGATGGGCGGCGACGACAACTTCGCCGCCGACCGGGCCGCCGGGGACGCGGTCGCCCAGGTCTATCCCGAGATCGTGCTGATGGCGAGGCAGTCCCGTCAGTTCCTCATCCGGGTCGTGCACTACCTGGCCGCCGAGGCCGGCATCCGGCAGTTCCTCGACATCGGCACCGGCCTGCCGACCATGCAGAACACCCACGAGGTCGCCCAGGCGGTCGCGCCCGAGTCGCGGGTCGTCTACGTGGACAACGACCCGCTGGTGCTGGTGCACGCCCGCGCCCTGATGGCGCGGGCGACCGGCGAGGGCCGCACCGTCCATGTGGACGCCGACTACCACGACCCGGAGCTGATCCTCGCCGAGGCGGGCGCCGTGCTCGACTTCGCCGAGCCGATCGGCGTGATGTTCATGGGTGTCATGGGCTACGAGCCCGACCTGAAGGTGGTGTCGTCCATCGTGCGCCGGGTGCTGGCGGCGACCCCGCCGGGCAGCTATCTGGTGCTGTGGGACGGCACGAACACCACACCGGCGGTGGTGCGGGGCGCCGAACGGCTGGCCCAGAGCGGTGGCGTGCCGTACCTCCTGCGCAGCCCGGAGGAGATCGGCAGCCTGTTCGACGGGCTGGAGATGATGGAACCGGGCCTGGTGCAGATCCCGGCCTGGCGCCCGGAGGCCGAAGCCGAGTGGCTGGACGCGTACGGCGCGGTGGCATGGAAGCCCTGACGGGGCGAGCCTGAACCGATGTGTGAAGGTGGCGTGGAGATTTCCTGAAGAACGCTTCCGGAGACTGACCCCGGCCAAGCCGAACATCGGAGGCGAGAAGGTGCGCAGCTCAGGCGCTTCTGCGACGATCGGCCGGCACACCGTCGGCAACGCCCTGGTCCTGCACGCGCGGGAGGCGATCAGCTCCGAGGCGAAGTCCCTGGCGCTCGCGGTCGACGAGGACGCCGAGAACGACATCGTCGTGCTCGACCTGCACGACGCCCTCCCGGTCGACATCTGGGAGTCGGTCGCGGTCGGCCTGCCCCGCCGCCGGCGTGGCATCCGCCTGGTCATCTGCGGCGCCGGGCAGGACACCATCGTCCTGGCCGGGCAGTGGCTCTCCGATCGCCTGGGCCGCAGCGTGGTCGCCCCCTACGGGGACATGATCCGCGGCGCGTCCGGAAGCCTCTTCGTGCACGCGGCAGAGGGCAGCGGCTGGGTCCGCTACACCCCGGGCAAGCCGCCGGCCTGGGAGGCGAAGCGCTTTCCCCGGCCGGCCTGGGACGGCGCGGCCGCCGACCTCGTGCCCACCAGCGCGGCCGGCGCGGCCGAGCCCCTGCCGGGCGGCGTCTGGATCCGCGACGCGCGCGACGTGACGGTGGTCGGGGAGCACCGGCAGCGACTCACCGCGTCCCTGCCCTGCCAGCCGCAGTCGCTCACCGTCGTGCTGGGCTGCCCCGGCACGCCGCCGCTGGCCCTGGACGACGTCGCCCGCTTCTGGCGCGCACTGGACGGGGAGAGCCGCGGCCGGGCCCGGTTCGTCCACTACGGACCGGTGCGGCTGCCGGCGGGCGAGGCGCTCGGGCAGGCCCTCGCCGACGTGCTCGAGGGGCCGATCGTCTGCTTCACCGGGATGCCGGTGGGCCGCCCCGACCGCCCGCAGATGCACACGGTCACCCCCGAGGGCGGGATGGGCTGGCAGGTCTTCGCCCGCGAGCTGGCCTACACCGCCCGGAAGAAGCCCGCGATGCCGGCCCGGATGCCCCGCATCCTGAGCTACCGCGCGCCGCTGGCATTGGAGGAGCCGGCCGGCCCCCGGGTCTACCGGTACGCGACGGACGCGGTGGTCGAGATCGTCCAGTCGGGCCTGTGGATCCGCGGCGAGGCCGAGCCGAGGCACGCCGAGGGCGTCCGGGGCCGGATCGGCGACCCCGTCCGGCACGCGGTCGTCGTGGACGACGCTGACCCGGCCCGGGTGGTCCGCTACCGCACCTTGGCGGAGGATCTGGTGGCCCGCCTCGACCCGGCCACCCGCGAACGCAGCACCCTGCTCCTGGCCTCGGCGGTCGTCCAGGCCACCCCGGCCGCCCGGGCGCCGGCCGGCGGCACGCTGACCGAGGGGCTGACGTACCCCTTCAGCGCCGCCGACCTGGCTGCGGAGCTCGCCCCGCCGCCCGCCGAACACCTGGTCAGTGCCGCGCCGCAGGCACCGGTCGACCTGCCTGCGGCGTTCGCCGCTGCTCCGCGGGACTTGCCTGCGGCGTTCGCCGCTGCTCCGCGGGACTTGCCTGCGGCGTTCGCCGCTGCTCCGCGGGACTTGCCTGCAGCGTTCGCCGCTGCCCCGCGGGACCTGGCTCCGGCCGAGCTTCCGTCCCGCAGCGCGCGGCCGGTGTCGCGGACGCTGCCGGACGCCCGCGTGCTGACCCCGGATCTGGCCGTGCGGGTCCTCCAGGCCTTGGACCAGGCGCCAGCCGTCGACGTCATCGACCCCGCGCCGGTGGACGCCGAGTCGCCGCCGCCCGGGCCTGCGGCGGAAGCGCGGGACCGGTACGACCACGCCGGCCCGGCCATCGCGCCGCCGGCGTCCGTGCCGACCCGGGTGCGGTTCCAGGTGACGCCGGATCCCGACGCGCGGGCCCTGCCGACCGAGCACGGCATGGCCGAGGAACGCGCCTGGCTGCGGGCCTCGTTCAGCCGCGAGTTCGACGCGGCCGGCAGCGCCCTCTCGCGCATCTTCTCCGAACATCCCGGCTTCCAGGCCGGGCCCGACACGATGGTCGACGCGATCGCGGTCCGGCTCTACCTGTCCGAGCTGGGCGAGGGCCTGGACGCGGCCCTGCGCCACGGCGACGTCGGCCCGCAGGTGCCGTTCGGGCGCTGCGTGACGGCCGGCCTCGGCAGGCTGCCCTCGCATCGCGGCGCGACCGTGCTCTGCGCCCGGCTCACCGCCGGTGACGTCCGCGACATTCGCGACCAGCGGGTGCTGGTCGACTGGGGGTTCACCCACGCGCTGACCGAGCCACCCGCCAATCTGCCCGGCAACGTCGACGTGCTGATCTGGTCGCTGACCGCCCGGCGGACCAGGCTGCTGGAGCCCGACGGCGAGCAGTACGCCCCAGGCCGGGCGGTGTTCCTGCCCGGCACCTGCTTCAAGGTCCTGGACGCGGCCGAGCCCGGCCCGGAGTCGCGCGGCCACCTGCTGCTGCGGGAACTGTCGGCCGACGAACCGGACCGTGGCCGCGTACCGTTCGACGACCTGGCCCTGTCGTCCCTGCGCCGCGCGGTCGAGCAGTGGGCCGGCTCCGGCCCCCGAAGCCACGTCGGGGCCAGGACGATCGGTCGTTTCGCGGCGGTGCCGGGCCTGGCCTGAGGGCCCGCGCCGTCAGGACGGCTGGCCCACCGGGCGCATCAGCTCGACCAGCGCGCGGTGCCGGCGCTTGTCGAGCGCGGCGACGCGGTAGCCGCGGCGCCGGATGTGGGCGAGCAACTCCTGGTCCGGCGCGAGCCCGTACGCCCGAAGGTAGTACGTGACCGTGTCGGTCCAGATCCAGGTGCCGTCCGCCCGGATGACCGGCCGCCCGGCGGCGTCCAGCGTGTACCGGGCGTCGCCCGGCTGGGTCCGGCCAGCCGGCCCCTGGGCGGGCCCGGAGCCTGGCTTGATCGCCATGCCACCGTCCCAGGTGCGGCTCACCTCGCGTTCCGTCAGGAGGGCTGGTCCACCGGGCGGAACAGCTCGACGAGCGCTCGGTGCCGGCTGACATCGTCCAGCGCGGCGATGCGGTAGTCACGCCGCCGGATGTGAGCGAGCAGGTCCTGGTCGGGCGCCAGCCCGTAGACCCGCAGGTAGTAGGTGACCGTGTCGGTCCAGATCCAGGTGCCGTCCGTGCGGAAGCTCTGCGGCACGACCTCGCCGAGCGCGCTGTCCAGGATGTCGTGCTCCCGGGCGGTGGTCGCCAGCAGCGCCTCTCCGCTGTCCAGGTAGTCCAGGACGCGGGCGGCCTCGTGCTCGCTGAGACGCTCGTGGTTGGGCTCGAAGGCCGGGCCGTCCTGCGGGTCCACGGCGTCGAAGTCGCGGGCTATGGTCACCGGTGCGGCGGGCGCCGCAGCCCAGAGCAGCGCTGAACGGCCGCGAGCCTTGCGCTGGTACCACGGCAGGTCGGTGTCCGGCCGGAACACCTCCACCTGCGGTTCCTCGAGGCCGGCGGCGCGCAGCTCGGTGTGCAGCGCGGCGGTGATCTGGGGCAGCTCGGCGGCCGCGGCGGTCGTTTCGAGCAGGTAGACCCGGCCGATCTCCGGGTTGAGCTCGTCGGGGGCGCGCCAGGCGCGCCACAGCGCGACGGTGCCCTCCTGGCGTTCGGCGGCACTGGCCGCGGCGGCATCCGCGGCGACCGGGGTCTCGTCGCCGGCGGTGAGGTCGAGGGCCACCAGAGCCGGTGCGCCGGGTACGGGGATCGCGGGCGCGAACTCCCAGCCAACGCCGGCGACGTCCTTTCCGGCCCGCTCGGCGGCGGCTCGGATCTCGACGGCATCGAGCGCCGGTTCGAGAGCGGTGAGCAGGCGCAGATCCGCGTCGGTCGGACGGAACCTGCCACTCTCGGCACAGGCCGCGACCATCCGCGCGGCGTTGTTCAGGCGGCCTGCGGCGAGCTGGTCCCGAGTTCCGGCGATCAGCTCGTCGGCGGCGTTGCCCGCCAGGCGCAGCAGCAGCTCGTGCAGGGCGGCGTCGGAACGCGGCTCCTCGCTCATCAGGGTCCTTCCTGCTCCGGTCATCAATCGAGGGTCCACGGTACGACAGTGAGCTGCCGGCGTTGCGCGCTGGAGCGGAGCAGCACGGCTGTGGCAGCCTCGTCGTCGAGGCCCAGCGCTTCCCGGACGAACTCACCGGTCAGTCGGGTCATCCGGGGCGCGCCCGGGTTGATCAGCACGTCCACGTCGTCGTCCAGGACCGCCACGAGGGCCTCCAGGTCGGCGGTCAGCCAGTCCACCCCGGGCACGTACCGGCGGTTATGGCCGCTGGTGGCGACCAGCAGGCAGGGCACGTCGTCGGGTGAACCGACGACCACCGGACTGCCGTGCTCGTCGACGGCCACCTCCACCAGGCAGTCCCGCAGCAGCACCTGGAGCTGCTCCAGAGCGTCGGCGCCGTCCTCGATCGTATGCAGCGTTGCGTCGATCGGATCGGTGGGGGCGTCATCGTCGGATGGCACATGGTCCGGGTTCGCGCGGAAACGCCCGACACCTCCCTGGTCGAGCGCCGGCCACACCCCGAGCACCACCTCGAACGGGGGGATCTCGTCTTGCGGCCGCGCCGACCACGTCGGGTCCAGTAGAACGAAGAAGTTCTCCATGCCCTGCCCGTCCTCCGGTTGATGCTCCGCGCCGGTTACCAATCCTTCGCCTGACGGTCGCCAGGTCGACCCGAGGCGGCCGGGTCTGCTCGAAGGGCCCCGGCAGGATGCCCGGACGACCCGCCGGTGCGCTGCGCGGGGTAGCGTTCTCGCAGCTTGGCGCGGGCCTGCTCGAGCGCGTCGTTGTCCAGCAACCATGCCCCACGGACGTCATCACCGTGGATCCGGGCAGCCACCGGCCCGTACGGGTTGGCCAGCACGTCGACCCCGTCGTCGAGCAGCGTGATGAGGCCGAGCAGGTCGGTCTGCTGCCAGCCCGCAGCCGGTACGAGGTCACGCTGCGCCGCACCCGTCGTCACGATCAGGCAGAGCGCGTTGTCGGGGGAGTACACGACCAGCGGCTTGCCCCGGTCGTCGAGGGCGACGTCGAGGACCGCGTCGCGCAGCAGCAGCTGGACGAGATCGAGCGGCGGCTGCTCAACGGCAGTCCGCAGCAGGGTGTCCAGCGGATCGGCGGACGCACCCGGCGTTTCGGCCGCGGTCACGACGACAACCGTTCGTACGCCTCGATGACATCCTGGTCGGTGAACGCCGCGGCCCGCCGGATGAAGTCGGCGGTGAGCCGCATCGCCGCCGGACCGTCCGGGTTGACCAGCACGTCAGCTCCGGCCGGCAGCCGCTCGGCCACCTCCTCGATCGTGACCCGGGCCCAGAGGGGCGCGGCGACTCGGCGCCGGTGCGGTTCGGCGCTGACGACGACCGCACACAGCGCGTCGTCGGGCGAGCGGACCACCAACGGCCGGTCGTCGCCGTTGAGTGCGAGCTCGAGCAGCGAGTCGCGCAGCACCACCTGCAGCTGCTCAACACTGCTGTCGGCGTACGCGAGGTCGCGCAGGGCGGCGTCGATCGGGTCGGTCGGCGCGTCCGGGTCGACCGGCCGATAGTCCGGGTTGCTGCGGAACCGGCCCAGCGTTCCGTCCGCGCGGACCGGCCAGAGCCCCGCGACCGCCTCGACGGGTGGCTCCCCGGAGTCGCCGGCCGACCATGCCGGGTCCAGCAGCACGATGTAGTCCTCGCCCTCGGGTGTGCTCATAGCTGGTGACCCCGTCCTACTCATGTCCGACATGGACGAACGTGCCGCCACCGTGGACGGTCATCTGCTGGAAAGGCTGGAGCAGCGCAGTTTCCCCGGCCTGCTTCGGCGTGCGGATCCGGGCGACCTTGCCGCCGTCCAGGACGCCGATCAGGGTCGCGTCCTGTTTGCCGCGGTTGTGCCGCCCGGTGAGCCCGTACACCTCTCCGAGGTAGCCGAGCTGCTCCAGGCGCGCGGCGAAATCGTAACCGGCCTGCCCCGGTGCCTGCACCTGCGCACTGCCCGAGGCGAGCAGCATGACCCGGGGGTGCCGGCCGTCGTACCCGGCCTGGTAGAGCACGGGGAACAGCAGGTCGGCCAGATGCCGGCCGAGGTAACGGTAGGTGGTGTCGGGCCCGCGGTGCCCGGCTTCGCGGACCTTGTCGATCTCGAAGTGGTCGCTGCGCCCCCGGACGTCGATCCAGATCGTCGGCTGCCGGCTCGTGAACGGCAGCTGCACCTTGTGCGACCGCCCTCCGGCGTCCCAGCGGGTGTAGTACCGCTGATCGCTGTCGTGCAGCTTGCGCAGCACATCCGAGATCAGGCGCGGCCCGGCGTTGCCCCGGCCGAACGCGAACCCGGCTACCCGCCCGTCGATCACCAGCGGAAGCTGCCGCAGATCCTCGAGCCGCGGGCCGGCTGGGATGTCGTAGTCGGCCTCTTGCTCAGGTTCGGGGGCGGTCGGTTGCGGCCAGGGCATCACCGTCGGCGGCATCGTGACGACACGCCGGGTCTCTACCCGGTGCCAGGAACCGACGGCGTGCTGCGGGCGGGAGTTGGCGTAGCGGAGGAACTTGCCGTTCGCCTCCAGCTCGGCGTTCGCCGGCGCCTCGGGCAGCGTGGCGTCCGGCGCGTGGCCCCACGCGAACGGCACGTCGGCCTCGCTCAGCGCGGTGAAGAAGGTCTCTGCCGCGCCGGTACCGGCCGAGCTGCTCCAGAACACCAGTTGGGCGTTCTTGTCGACGCCCGGCACCGACTTCAGACCGGCCCGCACGAGCATCCCGGCGAGTTGCCTGGAGGGCAGCTGCACGATCCCCACGCCGCGCTGGTGGACGCGGACGGCTTTTCCGTGCGCGGGGTTGAGTAGGAACGTGAGCGCCTGCCCGCCGCCGACCTGGGTGACGACCGGGGCGTTGCGGAAGGTCTCGGCCTGCTCGGTGTTGAGCGGGAAGCCGATGGTGGTCAGCCGGCCGTCCGGGGCGGTGGCCGTCGTCAGCACCACGTCGTCCAACGAGAGGTCGCCCGGCGCGGTCGGCGCCTGCGGAGCCGCTTCCGCCGGCTGGGCCTCTTCCGGCGGCTCTTCGGCCGTTGTGACCTCGCTGAGCTCCGGCTCCGGGGTGGTCTCGGCCGGCGGGTCGGGTGTCTCCTGCCCGGGGTAGCTCCGGTACTCCCCATGATTCCTGACGCCGAGGACACCCGACTGCACGTGTATGAGGACGACCTCGCTGCCGGCGAGCAGGGTCCGGTCGTCGCCGAGCTCGTGCAGTCGCCGGATCAGCTGAGAGGCCGGCCCGTTCGGCCAGGTCTGGTTGCCGATCGAGCAGATGACGGCGAGGAAGCCACGGAAGACCTCGGGTCGCATCCGGGCCAGCTGGCCGGAGCGATGGAGGAGGTCAGCGATCACGTCACCGGTCACGAAGGGCTTGTCGGGTCCACGGCGCATCCGGGTGATGATGGCGTCCGGAGTGCCGTGGGCGAGGAGCAGGGCATCCCCCTGCTCGTCGCTCCCGCGAAGCGGCCGGACCGAGGCGGTCGCCTCGTCGACTTTGGCGAGCACGCTGCGGTAGGTGAGCGGACCACCCCGTTCGACGTTCCGGACGAAGGTGCTGTCGTCGAACAGATCGGTGTCGCCGGAGCCGTCGAAGAACCTGCTCGGGAAGGAGACGCCGGCGAAGTCACCATCCCGGTAGTAGACCGCGTGCAGGTGGATGTCACGCGGGCGCAGCGGTTTCGGCTCGACTGTGGTCTGCCAGGTCGGTGTGCTGAACGACCCGGTCGGGGTCGGCTCCGAGCCGACGACCACGTGCAGTGTCCGGAAATAGCCCTCCCGACGCAGCTCCCGGCTGGTCGCTTGGGCGAGCCGGGCCGCCAGCGCGTTCGGCGTGCCCTTCGGCAGGACCATCAAGATCGGCTGGCTGGTCAACGTACCGACCGCCTCGCGGAACCGCCGGTCGGCCACCATGATGCGCGCGGCGGCGCGCGCCTTGAGGTGTGCCGAAGGCTTCTGCCAGTCGGCATCGCGGACCTTGACGCCGGTACGGTCCACATCGCGGAGCACCACCACCGTGGGCATCCAGAATCCCCACGGCGCCGTCTCACCGGAGTCGGCGTACTGACCGAGGGCGAGGCGGGTGACACCGCCCTGCCACGAGCCGTATTCGCTCGGCGGATGGAAGTGGTAGTCATCAGGGCCGGGGAACAGCACACCGACCGCACCCTCCGCCGGGTTGCGCAGGTCGATCGAGTGCACGTTTCCCGACCGGACCTCGGCCATCCGGCGCGGGCGCCCGTTCTCCGGGGCGAGGACCGGGTGGTCGCCGAGCCGGCCGGCCAAGGCGGTGGCGAAGTCGTACCCGGTGTGCCCGGGCCGGTTGTTGGTGCCCGCGTCCGGGGACAACACCGACAGCGGCCGGCTGCCGGGCTGGGCGAGCATGATGGCAACGGCACTCTGCTCGTACGCGAGTCTGCCGAAAGTGGTGCCGTCCAGTGCCAGTTGCCGGCTGCCGCCGCGGACGCCCGGCCAGAACCGTTCACCGTCACCCGGGGCCACCACGAAGAAGTCCCCACCCGCGGGCAGCTTCGTTCTGCCCTGCAGTACGCGGGTCGTCAAGTCGTCGGGGTCGCCGTGCGCCGGGAACCCGATGCCGTTGCCGCCGGGCAGTTCGGTGACGTCGAGGTCACCGGCCCGCGGTTCGCGGACGAGCCGGAACTCGGACTCTGCATCCAACAGTGCGAAGGGCAGCACGCCCAGCGTGTACCAGCTGCCCCGGAGGTAGTAGATGGGCCGGTACCCACTGTGCGCGAGCTGGCCGGCGAGCACCTTCGCCATGGCTTCGTCGGTCAGCGAGATGTCTCCGGCGGTGTCGATCACGAAGACGACCGGTGTCGCGAAGGGTCCCTCGTTGAGGAACTGGAAGTCCGGGTTCGCGGAGAGCTCGATGAAGACGTTCTCCGGCGCGACCGCCTTGGTGCCGCCGCCGTGCACCGGCACGACGAAGTTGGTCGACCAGAAGTCCCGCTGCAGGAACACGACCACCGGCCGTCCGTCGGGCCGGTCGGCACCCGCGGCCCAGGGTGCCGGCTTGAGCTCCGTGGGGTGAACCAGGATCTTGCCGATCCAACTGTCGGGCAGCTCCGCAGACTGGGCCACGATGCGCTCCGTGGTGGCCGGATCGACCAGCGACACGCCGTAAGGCTTGCCGTGCGGGTCGGCGTGCAGCGTCGTCAGCGGCGTACCCGCCGGGGCGTTCCGGACCGGAGCCGTGAACGGCACCGGCTGGGGATCCCGGGCGTCGTCGAGCAGGTCCGTGTCGCTGTCGCTCTCGGTGTCCGAATCAGTCTCGGATTCCGTCGCCGGTTCGCCGCCGTGCTCCGGGACAGCCTCGGCCACCGGGGCCGGCTGCGGCTCGGGCTCCGGCTCCGGCTCTGGTACGCGCACAGCGAAGTCCTCGTCGGTGGCGGCGTCGCGGAACCGCTGGGCAGCCGGGTCGAGATCGGCGGGAATGATCATCCGGGCGGTGATCTGCGAGGCCCGGAACTCGGTGAACCCGCCGCCATGGCTGACCGTGAGACCACCGGCGACCAGCCCGGCCGTGGTCTGCAGCGCGTGTACGACGCCGGGATGGTACGCGTGCTGTGCCGCCCGCATGACGTGGTGGCCGAGATGCCCGTCGCTGTCGTGGAAGCTGGCCCACGGTGCGAGCAGAACGAGCGACGACATCCTCGGGAACTGGTCCAGCCGCAGGTTGCCGTGGGCCGGGCTACCGAGCAGAGCCACCAGATCCGCGCCGGTCACCTCGTTGCTGCGGCCGTCGTTCGCCGGCACGGAGACCGACCAGCCGTCGGACCGATCGGCGTGCACGACGTACGGCTGCCGGCCGACCGTCGCCGTGGCCCAGCCGGCGACGCTGTGCGTGGCAGTGCCTTCGCCGAGGGCGCCGGGATAGGTCCACACGTCGCCGAGCGTGCTGCTGTCGACAGTCCGCGCCCAGGCCAGGATCCGCTCCGGCTGGTGGCTGAACGACACGCCGAACTCGTACCCATGCCGGTCGATGAGCCGCGCCGGGGGACGGATCTCCCGCAGATCGGCCGAGCTGAGCACGGCATCGCGCCGAGAACCGAGCGGGATGTTCTTCTTCCCGCCTTCCGGCCGGGCGCCGGTCGCGGCAGCGAGCTTGCCGACCCGCGCGATCCGGCCCCCGTTCGCCACCCGCAGCACGTGGTCACCGGCCTTGCGGCCGCTGTTGTGCTTGTCCTTGTACCGGATGATCAGCTCGTCGGTCGGTGCCAGCACCGGTCCCTTGTGCCCCAGCTCGCGGATGCGGCGCTTGAAGTCGTAGGCCGCGCCACCCGCCCGGTCGTCGGCGTAAGTGGAGCAGGACGCCAGGAGGATCTTGGTGTCCGTGCCGCGCCGCGCCTGGTCGAGTGACCCGGCCTGATGCAGCAGCATGGCCATCTCGTCGCCGTCCACGGTCACGACCTCGCCGGTGTCCCGCATCATGATCTCGAAACCGTCCGGCCTGCCGTGCGCCTCGACGATCAGGGTCGGCTCGTCGGCGTCACCCGGGACCGGCAGCCGGCCCTCGGTCCGCGAGTCGGCGCCCCGCTTCAGGACGTCGTACCAGCGGGACTTGCTCTCGTCGATGGCCCGCGCCTGGCGTTCCATGTTCTTGAAGTCGCCCGTACCGTCCCGGCGGCTGCCCCGGGTCGGGAACAGCACGGCGACGTGCTTGCCGTTGCGTTCCACGATTCTGGTCTCGACGTCGGCGATGGTGAACGGCTTGCCTCGCAGGCGGGGAGTCGCGGGCGGCGGGAGCACCACACCCGGCGCCTCCATCGTGGACAGCCGGCCCTCGGGGAACAGCAGCCGGTCGTCCTGCACCTGCACCGGGCTCGGAGCCGCGTGCACTGTGATCTGCTCGCCGAGCCGGGCGCGGGCACTGTCGGTGAAGTCCTGCGCGAAACTGCCCGGCCCGGTGGGGAGCAGCAGCATCCGGTGCGGGTCGGCGCCGCGCCGCTCGGCGGCACGCACGGCCAGTGTGGCGAAGTCCGCCGCGGTGACCCGGACGGCGCCCCGCCCGGCGAGGGTGACCACCACATGACCGGTTTCGTCCGGCAGGCCGTGCAGCGACAGCGGCTGGTCACCCTTCCACGGCATCGCCCGGCCGACGCGCCTCCCGCCGTCGTAGTGCAGGTAGGTGGCGCGCGAAGCCGCCCTGGCCTCGTCGAGTAGCAGCGCGTCATGCTCCGGGGTCAGGCCGAACGACAGCGCCAGGACGGTACCGTCGGCGTTGGCGTGCACGGTGGTCTCGGCCTCATCCTCGGGGCCCACGGTCCAGATCGGTGCGCTCACCGGGTCACGCAACGCCGTCTCGGCGCTCACCGTGGCACCCGGAGCCGGGAACCGGGCGAGCCCACCGGTGCCGTCCGGGCCCACGCCGACACCGAGCGCGCTGGGTGCCGCCGGACCGAGGGCGTGCAGCGTGTGGGTGGGCGCGTAGCCGTCACCCTGGTGCCCGTTGTCGTGCAGGAAGGCGATCGCACCCGCGGCCGGGCCGCCGGGCCTCCCGGTGTCGTCGGCGGTGAACACCACGTCCGAGCCGCGGTTGCCCGCGACTGCCGGAGCCTGGGCGACCAGGTAGCCGAACTCCTCCGGGGTGAGCAGGACCAGCTCGTGGCTCCTGGTGAGGACCGGGTAGAGGCCGCTGATCGGGGATCGCTGCACATACACCGGGGCGTGCAGGTCTACTGGCCGCGTACCGAGAACCACCAGGCCGTTCGGGCCGCGGCGCACGTCGGCGACCGTGTCCAGCGACCGCGTGGTGAGCGCCCGCACCTGGCGGGACATCCGCGCGGCCTCGCTCAACCGCGCGTCGTCGTCGGGCTCGATCGGGAAGCCGATCGCGGCGAGGGTCTCGTTGTCCGCGCCGCCGCGGATGTCGTAGTGCATGACATCCTCGAGCAGCAGCCAGTTTCCCGAGGCGGCCGGCTTCGGCGGCGGGGGCGCAGCCGGACCCGGTGGCGGTTCGGCGGGAACCTGCGCGCCGGTTGGTTCTGGCTTCCGCGTAGACGCGGGCTGGGGCGCGGGCTCGGAGGCTGGTTCGAATGCGGGTGCCGGCTGGGTCGCCGGTTGCGGCGCGGGCGGTGGACCACTGTCCGACCTGCCGTGCGGGCCGGCCGGCCGCGGCGCCGGCTGCTCCGGCCGTACGACCGCCTCGATCCGGCCGCCGGCGGCCAGCACGATCCCGTACGCGTCGACCGTCGCGGCGGCTGTCGGCGCGTACACCGGACCGGTGTGGCCGACCAGCTTCGCGAGCGCCTCGCCGAATGCCGGCACGATGCCGTCGGTGTCGCCGTTCCACAGCATGACCGGTTCGGCGCGGTGCGCGGTCACGCCCCTCTTCGCGGCTCGGGCGAGCGCGATCCGGGCCAGGGTGCCGCCGTGCACCAGCACCGGCCCGCGCCCGCGTACCTGGATGGCGGCGAGCCCGGCCGCGTGCCGGTCGGCGACGACCGTCAGCGCGCCGGGGGCCGGCATCGGCCGGTCGAGGCCGTCGGAGTAGTAGGACCCGCTGCGGAGGTACGCCGCGTAGTGGGTTACGTCGGTCTCCATCATGGTGTCGCGCGGAAGGATGACGCCCAGCCAGCGGCCGTCTTGGTCGAGTAGGTCGTTCTGGTAGACGTCGTCGGGGTCGACGTCGTCGTCGACCGGCGGGGCCGTGCGGGAGAAGTCAGCCCCGTCCGGCGCGACCCGGCGGAACTTGCCGTTGTCGTACAGCTCGGGGCCGCGCCGGCTCATGGTGGCATTGGCGGTCGGCCCGTACGCGTCTCCGGCGAAATCGTAGGCGTCCCGCGCTTCGGCGAGGACGCGTGCGGCGAGCCCGTCGTCGAACCGGCCGGTGTCCGAGCCGAGCGTGACCAGTGCCAGGTCGTCGGTACGCGAGCCCGGGGTGAGGAGCCGGTTCGCGTAGAGGAACGTTGCCAATTCGCGCCCATCGAGCAGCACGGCACTGCCCCGATAGGGTGCGCGGACCTTCAGCGCGTCGATCGGCGTGTCGGTGTGGACGAAGAACGGCCGTTTCCCGTTCTCCTTCCAGGCGGCCGGCCAGGTCACCGCCGGCTGGGTTCCGTCCGGGCCGCGGTTGCGCAGGAAATCGTCCAGGTCGGCGCTTCGGGTGCTGACCCACCCGGCGACCTCGGCCTGGCTGACCGGATCGGTTGACAGGGACACGCCGCAGAGGCGCCCATCGGCGTCATAGAGCGGTGTGTGGTCGATCTCGCGGAGGAAGTCACGCTCCCGCCGGGTGGAACCGAGGACGGCCTCCTCGGCCTCGATGGTGGCCTCGATGGTGGCCGCGGTGTCGCTGGTCTCGGAGTCGTCGGTGACCGGGTTCTGTTGCGCCCGGGCGAGCGCCGACTGGTAGCCGCCGAGCGCGTCCTCCCACTGCCGTGCCGCGGCGGCCTCGGCCGTCTCGGCAGCGACGAGCAGCGCGGTCCGGCCGTCCTGCAGGCGGATCGCGTCGGTCGCAGCGCCGGCTGCCTTGAGCGCCTTCGAGCTCTCCGCGAGCCCTTGCGACGCGGCCTTCAGCGCTGCCGGCAGCGGAGTTCCGGTGAGACTCTCCGCGACGTCGTCGCGCATCCGGAGAACTGCGGCGTCGGTGATCGCCAGTTCGGTTCCCCCGGTACGCGTGAACCGGTCGCCGAACACGCCGGGCTTGGTGCCGACGGTGAGCCGGAACTCGGCGTTGTACAGCAGACCCCGGGTCAGGGTCTCTCCGGCGACATGTTCCCGGCTGGGCTTGGCGGTGATCTCGTGGCGGTGTTCGGTTTCGGCGGTGAGGCCTCGGCCGCCGATCTTCAGCAGGTCGGCTTCGGCCTGGGTGGAGCCGATGACCGAGCCGAGGTTCTCCCGGCGCTGCCCATGCGCGGTGCCCGCGGCGGCGTTGACGACTGTTCCTGTGGTCGTCTCCACCGATACCTCGGTGGTCTCCTGCTCGGTCTTGTCGTCGGTGGTCACCGAGTTCTTGATGGTGATCCGGTTGTCGGCCCCGGTCAGGCGTGCCGACGAGGCGAGCAGGCGCACGTCTACGTAGAGGAATCGGTCGGAGTCGATCGGGAGCGGGATGCTGAAAGTGCCGTCGGTCATCGCGCGCAGCGCGGTGGCGATGGTGTCCGGGGTGAGCGCGCTCTCGAGCGCGGCGATGGTGTCGTCGTCGACCTCACCGTGCGACTGGCGGATCGCCTGCACGGCGGCGGCCCGGAGGGCGTCCATGTCCAGAAGCAGCCGCTCGACGGCATAGCTGTCCGGCTCGGTGGGCAGGCGCAAGGAGCCGTCGGAGGTCCGCCACGTCGCGCGTGCGGCCTCGGTGTGCTGCGACGGATCGAGGGCGGTGGTGTCGCCGGCCTCGCCGAGCCGGGTGTGCCCGGGTTTCGGCGGCGGCAGCCGGTCACCCGGCAGCGCCTGGAACTCGACCGGCCGGGTCTGGAAGTCCGTCGCGAGCACCTTGCCGATCTGTTCGCCGCCGCGGCCGAGGTGCCGGTCGCCGCGGGTGACGAACAGGTCGACATGGGCGTCGCCGAGCCACTGCACCACCGGTCCCGACGCGGTCAGCGACTGCTTGTAGATGCTCTTGCCGGTGACAGTGGTCTTGCTGTCCCAGGTGCCCCACTTCAGCCCGGACCGTAGCGCCATGCCGAGGGTGCCGGCGCGTGGTGCGGTGCCGGCGGTCCCGGCCTCCCGCATGGTCTGGTTGAACCGTGTGGTGACCGAGCCGCCGAGCTTCTGCCGCCAGCGGGAGCGGACGTTCTTCTCCTCGATCTCGACCTTGCCCGAGGTGCCCAGCTTGTCCGCGTGCGCGACCGTCGGGGTGTGCAGCGGGTCCGGGAACGTGATGTCCGCGGTCAGGTAGTAGGTCTGCCCGGTCAGTCTGTCCTCGAGCCGCAGCGGCTGGGTACGCCCACCGTTGAGCTCGGCCGGCAGGTGCCGGTTCAGGTTGGACAGGAAATCGTGGACCGCGCGGCTGTTGTCGTGCGGCGTGCTCAGCGGGTCGGTGGGCAGGAGCCGTTCGGCGGTCTGGAGGGCCTGTTCGCGATCGAGCTTGTCCTCGCGCATGAGCCCGGCGACGAGGTTGGCGCGCAGGGCGTCGAGGCGGCTGCTCAGGTCGATCGAGGTGGCCGTCCCGCCGATGCCGACCGACGGCGCGCCGGTGGCCGGTGCCGCACCCGCGGGCCGGGTGACCGGCGGGGGAGTGAGTAGACCGTCGCTGACCGGTCGTTGCGGTACCGGGGCTGGTGTGTCCGCGCGCCTGCGCTGTGCCTCGGCTGTCCGTGCCGCCAGCCGCTGCAGGGCCGCTTCGTTCTGCTGCCGCGTCATCGCGTCGACGGCCCGCCGGTGGCTGTCGGCCAGCTCGATGCGCTGCCGGGTCTGCGCGACCCGCTGGATTCGGGTCTCCGCTGCGTGCCGCTCGGCGGTGCGTGCCCGTTCCGTGTGCTGCCGGTAGCGGAAGCGGTCCATCGCCTGAGTGGCGCTGACTTCGGCGGCGACAACCCGGCCGGCCCGTTCGCCGGGCGTGAGCGTCGCATCGGCCCGGGCCGACGCGACGGCTGTCCGGCGACCCCGGTCGACGGTGGCCTTGTGCGCGGCGACGTCATGGTTGTGGCGGACGTCCATGGCGACCCGTTCGAGGCGATGCCGCCGCTGAAGCTGGCGGCGCTGTTCGCGGTGGACTGCGCGCTGGGACTCCGCCTGCCGGGTCTGGGCTGTCTCGAGATCGCGGCGCGCCGTCTGCTGGCTCAGCCCGAGCGTGATGGTGTCTCGGACCTCGGTGAACGCGGTGTCGTGTTCGAGCAGGCGGTGATACTGGGCCTCGGTCATCCACATCTGCACGCCGTCGGGGATGACCACGTGCTCGGCGGCCGCGGTGGTCTTGCCGCCACCGGGGTGCCACGGGTTCTCGTGTACCTCGGCGGTGACCTCGGCGTCCAGATCGAGCTGGACCAGGATCTGGTGCTCGGGCCGGCCGGTCAGGTGCAGGCGTGAGCTGCTGGCCAGTTCCCGGCTGTGGCTGCGTCCCCAGCGCCGGGCCAGCGGCGTGAGCTGGGCGATGAACACGCCGCCGGGGACGTGGCTCAGCCAGCCCGCGTGCGGCGGTGTGTTCGATACGCTGCCGACGCCGGTTACGGACGTGCCGAGTTCGTATTGGCGGCCCTTCGCGCTGCTGGTCCGGGCGCCGCCGGACTGGGTCTGGCGCCGCGAGCCGAACCGGCCGCCATCGATGGGCCGCGGGTTGGCCGGGCGGAACTTCACCTTCATCTGGGCGGTGGTACCGGTGGTCCGGCGCTGGTGTTGAAAACCGGTGATCTGGGTGGCCTGGCTGAACAACGACGGGTCGGCGGTCATCGACTCCGGGGAGACCGCTTCACCGATCAGCAGCGCGAGGCCGGAGGCACCGGAATCGAACAACGGGTCGTTGTTCGACGCCTTCCGCGCGACGCGCATCGAGGCATCCAGCAGCGCCTTGGACGCGGTGAACGCCTGCGCCTCGTTGCCGTCGAGGTCCCGGGAGTAGCCGCCGCCGATCGAGGCGATAGGTGTGGGAAACTCGATCGGTTCGCTGGTCAGTTCGAGGGCGGTGTCCGGCGGTGGGGGTGCAGTCCGGGTCAACCGGTCCTGCGGAATAAGCAGCCGGACGTCCATCTTGTGAGTCTGTGCCGGGATCGCGGCGGGGGTGACCGGCGCCGGCATGCTCCGCTTGAGGCCGCCGATCGAGGTACGCCGCCCGATGGTGTTCAGCAGCCGGTACGACTCGGTCTCGACGGTCAGCGTCAGCTCCGCCGCGAACGTCCGTAGGTCCCGGCCGGCGATCTTGCCCTCGGGCGTCACCGACGGGCCGTGGTCCAGGCGGTACGAGCCGCTCTGCGACACCCCGAGCCGCTGCGACCGGGTCGACGTCCGGGCCAGTTTGATGCCGGCCAGCAGGGTGCCGTAGAGGCGGGACATCAGCCCGTAGACCCGGCCCTCGACGCCGATCTCGCCGGTGGTCGTGGTGCCACGCCCGGAGACGGTGCTGCTCTTCTCCTTCAGCTTGGTACCGGTGTCGTCGCGGCGGCGCCGGGCCAGGGGACCGTCCGACAGCGGCCCCATCTTCCCGGTGATCTTGACGAACGTGGGGTAGTTGTGCCGAGTGCCCTCGAACAGCACCGGGATCTCCAGGCCGGGGCCGAGGATCCGGTTGAGCAGCAGCGCGAGTTGTTCCTCGGACAGGGCGTCGCGGACCGCGTCCGCCCGTTCCCAGCTGGCCCAGCCCTCCTCGTCCATGGTCCGGCCGAACTTCGGGTCCCCCATGTCGCCGAGCAGATCGTTCGCCGAGAGGAACACGCTGAGCAGCGACTTGTCGAAGCGGGGCCGGCCGGGCACCTGCCGCAGGGCTGCCTCGATCGCCTCATACAGCCCGTTCGCACTACTGAGCTGCACTTTCGCGCCGTCGACCGACACGCTGTGTTCCAGGTTCTGCGGCGCGAACCACTGTCGGTCGGTGTCGTGCAGACCTTGCCAGCTGCTCCTCTCCCGGGGGTCCATACCGGAGGCGGCGACCTGTTCCGGGGTGGACCACTGGAAGCTGTCCACCGTGCCGTCGAGCTTGAACGGGTCCCGGCCGGGCAGGCCGACCTCCAGGTCGTAGATCATTTCGAAGCGGACCAGCGGGCCCTCCACGGTGGTGATCTGCCTGGCGCCGGTCGTCGCGGAGTGTTCCTGGGTGTTTTCCGTGGTGCGGCTGATCCCGGCCCGGGGGCCGAGCGCCCAGCCGGCGATGCCGGCCTCGGTGCCCACCCCGAAGCCGGCGCCGACACCCACGGTCCGGGAGGCCCCGCGAGTGTCGGTCTGCGCCGAGGAACGCGCCTGGGACTCCTGGTAGGTGGCGTCCTCGACCGTCTCGGTGATCCGGGCCAGCCGTGGCACCAGCCGCATCCGGACCCCGGTGTGCTCGGTGCCGCTGAACGGGTTGGGGCTGGCCCGCCGGGCCAGCGGACCGGACCGGACCCAGCCGGCCTTGCGGTCCTTGTCGGTGCCGTGCTGGAGGCGGTGCAGTTCGCTCTGGATGTTGCGCGGGTCGAGGAACCCCCGCAGCTTGTTCCGCCCGTCGGCGTCGAGCGACAGTTCCCGCGACACCTGGGTGAAGAAGTCGTTGCCCGGCTCGGTCCGTGCGACCACGCTCTCCACGATCGCGTCCGGTGGGCGCCGCCGCAACCGGCGCGGCGCGCTTCGGGGCCGGCGCAGGTTCCTGGGCACGACCAGGCCCACCCGGCCCTCCGCGGCCGACTCGCCGAGCGGGTTGCCGTCCAGATCGCGCAGCTCGGCGACGAACCGCACCGGCACGTCCACCGGCACGCCGTTCTTCAGCGTGAGTGACGTTTCGATCTTGCTCTGTTCGGCGTCCGTGTGCGTGTCGGCGGTGGTCGCCGCCATCGGCACGGTGACCGAGATGTCACCGACGACCGGCGGCAGCGCGGACACGACGGCCCGCGGGTTGAGGCTCGCATCGCGGGTGATGGTCGCACCGCGAGACGCCGTCGACTTCTGCTCGTCAACGGCCTTGATCTCCTTGCCGGCCGTCGGATCGGCCACCGCCAGCCGGTCCCAGTCGAACACGGCGCGGATGACCAGCTCGGCGGGCTTGCCGTCGACCTCGACCCTCTCGACGTGCCCCTCGCCCAGGAACTGGTCCAGATCGCTGGGCAGCATCTGCTGCAGGGCCTGCGCGACCTGGGGGTCCAGCGACGGCACCAGCGTCATCAGGTCCGGCAGGTCCCCGCGTACCCGGGTGGTTTGCTGGGCCAGGCCGAGGCGGAGGCTCCCGCGCAGATAGTCGGGCAGCGCGCGGACGACCGCCGCGGCCAGTTCGGCCGGGTTCTCCGGCTCCTCCTCGATCGTGTAGAGCGACGGCGCGGTCCGGTCCGGTTCCGTCGACGCCGGCGACTCCGGCCGGGGGCCGGGTGACGATTTCAGAGCGGTGTCGAACTCGGGCAGGGCCTCGATGAAACGAGAGCCGGCCACGCCCGAGCCGAACGACGTGATCCACCGGGACCGTTCGGCGTCGGTCAGCGGCCTGGCGCCGGGCGGTTCCGCCGCGCGGTGCGGCAGCGCGCGCTGCACGGTCCGGTCTGCCAGCACGTCGTCGGTGGGCTCCGCGTCGCCGTCGGAGAGCATGTCCTGCGGGCCGTAGTCTGCGGTCGCCGTCACCCAGTTGCCGGCCGGGTTCTGCGTCGTGGGGATGCGGGGACGCGGTGTCGGGCCCGAACGATCCACCCCGGCCACGAACACGTTGCCGTCCTCGGTGACCCAGACATCGCCGGTCGGGGCGGTGATCGGCACTCCGGGCAGGTGCTGGGCCAGTTCGTCCAGGAACGGACCGGCCGTGGCGCAGGCGACCAGTGTGATGGGGCGGCGGTTCCATTGCGGATCGTCGCGGATCATCCGGGCCAGCTCGGCGGCCGTGACCTGCTGGTCGCCGACGACCAGGTGGGTGCCCGTACCGTGCGCGAGGATCCTGTAGTCGCCGCCGGGCGGCAGCTTCGCCGCCGCCCGCAGTTCCGGCGCATCCGGGCCGAGAGAGTCCGGCAACAATCGCATCCCGTACGGGGTAAGCACCGGCTCCGGCCCCGGGGCGGCAGTCTCCATCGCGCGGGCGGGGCTGGGCGCCGTGGCCGCGGCCCCTAGCTCGGCGATCCGGTCGACCGCGGTGAAGACCTGCTCGTGCAGGTTGTCCAGCATGCTGGTGAGGTGGGGTCGCGCGGGGTCGGCAGGGTCGCCGAGCACGGCGGCGGCGTGGGCCCGGGCGGTGGAGAGCTCCTGCTCGGCGGCAGCTACCAGCGCGCCGCCGAGCCGCTCGCCGTCGCGGACGTCGGCGGCGCGGCGGCCGATGGTGGTGATCTCGATCATCGCTTTGGTGGCCTGCGCCTCGGCCTCGAGCAGGAGCGTCAGGTCGGCGGCGGCCGGTTCCCGCGAGCCGAGCTCGGCGAAGCGCTGGCCGGCCCGCTCGTCGGCGGCCCGGGCCGAGGCGGCCAGATCCGCCACCTGCCGCTGCCACTCGGGCCCGAGGGTGTCCATGGTCTGCCGGCGGTCCACCACCCGCTGCAACCGCTCGGCGTGAAAGCGGGCCGCGTCGATCCGGCCGTCGATCTGCCGGACGAGATCGTTGAACCGCGCCACCGCCCCTTGCCGCTGCCGGTTGGCGAAGTCGAGGTCGGATCGGGCCTCGCGGACCTGCCGGGCGATGGCATGGAGCTCGGTCAGGCGACGCATGTCGCGTACGTCGGCCGGCTTGTCTCGTTCCGCGTCGATGGCGTCCCAGACATCGTCGCTGACATTGATAATCGTCACCCGCTTCCTGAGCAGCTCCGATTCGGCGCGCTGCCGGCGGCTGACCGCGTCGCCGAGCCGGCCGTCGAGATCCGCGGCCTCCCCGACGAGCCGGTCGGCGGCGGGCAGAAGATGGTCGAGGGCCGGCGATTCGGCGGCGGCGGTGATGTCCTGGCGGGCCAGGGTCACGGCCTCGCCGGCTTCGCGCGCCATGCCGTGTGTTTCGGCGGCGGCGTGCTCGGCGTTGGTGGCCATCGCGGCGGCGGCGACGTCGATCGGGGTGGTCTCGGCGAGCTTGAGATGCCAGTGGTCGCCGGCTGGGATCCGCTCGGCGACGTCGAATCGGGTGCCCGGCATCATCACCAGTTCCCGGTACGCCTTGTGCGGCGACAACCCGCTGACGTCGCGGGCGCCGTACCCGTTGAGCTTCAGCTCGGTGAAGACCCGTTGCTGCTCGGCGTTGTTCTCGTGCATCTGCATGAAATCCAGCGCGATGGCGGGATCGCGGCTGGCGCTGGTCATCCCGAAGAACTCGACGGTGTCCTTGGCGTATTTCGACCGGGTTTGCAGAAGATCCGTGAGGTGCGGGCTGGGCGCGCCGTCGACGACGATCGGCGCCGACCGCGGGTCGCCCTTGTCTGCCCGGTCGCCGCGGAACGTCTCGGTGCCGGCCACCGGTGGCAGTGTCTGTAGCAGGTCCATCGCCAGGTCGAGATGCATCTGCATCTCCCGGCGGATCTCCGGCAGGATCTCCCGGCCCCGCTCATGCAACCGGGCCCGAATGGCCTCGATCGCGGCGGTGTCGGTGGATGAGGTGCCGCGCAGGACATTGTGCAGGTCCGAGATCACCGGGTCGCGTTCAAGCGAGTAGTAGACGGCGCGCCCGCCGCCGGTGGTGTGCTGCGTGACCATGGCGTCGAGGTAGCGCATGACCCGGTTGGTCAGGAACGCCGGGCCGCGGGTGCCGTCGACGTCCTGGCGGCCCGGCGCGACCGCGGTGATGAGCGGGTAGCTGGTTCCGGTGTAGGCGCGCAGCGCGGCCACGTGTGCGGGGGTGACCTTCAGCTCGACCAGCACCGGGTCGAGGTCGTTGTCCCGCAGCCAGTCCAGCATCTCTTGCGACGGCCGACCGCCGTCCGCGGCCTGCCGCAGGTCGGCCAGGATCTCGTCGACGATGTGGATGTCGTCGGTCCGAATCGCGCGGAAGCCGCCGTTGCTGCCGCCCAGGCGGGCCTTGGCCCAGTACGCGGCCTCATGCGGCAGCATCCGGTCCGGGGTGATGTCGCGCAGCGTGGCGATCGGTACGCCGAGCCGGCCGAGCGAGCGGTAGACGTCCTCATCCTCGGTCTCCGCCGGGGTGAGGTGTCCCACCGCGCGCAGCGTGTCCGCCAGAGAGTCCAGGTCGCGGGTCATCGCCTCCTGCACCACCGCGAGCACGAAGTCCTCCCGGGGCACACCCGGGTTCATCCGGTCGAACTGGCGCATCATCTGTACAACGGCCGCCGCGCTGTCCGCACCCGGGGGCGTGGTGGCGTTGCGGAACACCGCCACCAGTTGCCGGACGGAGTCCTCGACGGGCCGCTCGCCCCCGTTCAGCCCGGCGACGGCGGCCTGCGCGGCCGCGACCACCCGGGACTGCCGGCCGATGAGATCGGTCACGGCCCGGTGGAACGCCCGGCGCTCGTCCGCGTACCCGGGCAGGTCCACCGTCTCCCGGCGCCCGAACGGCCGGTTCGCCGCCTTGAAGGACGCGACGGCGGTGGCCCGCTGCTCCGCGTTCACCGTCGCGGTGCGCGGCAGTTGGGGCGACGTGGTGACCTGCGGGGTCTGACCGCTCTCCGGGGAGATGGCGGTGGTCCACAGGTCTGTGTTCGGTGCCGGAGTCGCGGGCCGCGGCTGTCCGGTGCTGCGGTCGATGCCGCCCACGAAGACGTCGCCGTCCGCGGTGACCCAGGCGATCGTCAGGGGCGCGCTGATCTTGATGCCGGGCAGGTGGCGGGCGAACTCGCGGACGAACCACCCGCCGGTGTCGCAGGCGACGAGCCGGATCGGCCTGGGGTTGTCCTGCCAGTTCCGATCCTGCTTGATCATGGCGGCGAGCTCGGCCGGGGTGACCCGGCGGTCGCCGATCTCCAGGTGGGTGTCGGTGCCGTGGGCGAACACCGAGTAGTACTGGTAGCTGTCCTTCTCGGCCGCCTTCGCCGCGACCAGGTTCGGGGTGTTCGCCGGGTCGCTCGGGTCCAGCAGGACCAGACCGGCGTCCGAGTACACGGGATCGGTGTTCGGACCGTCGTCGTCGCTCAGCGTGTCGAGCTGCTCCACGATCACCTCGGCCTCGTCGAACGCCCGGTTGATGCTCTCGGTGAGCCGGTCGGCCTCCTCCTTGGTGCGGTCCGGATGCCGCTCGCCCTGGGCCGCGGCCGACGCGTCGGCGAGATGCTGGATCACCGCGGCTGCCCGGGCGGTCGCCCGCGCATGGTGGTCGCGGTTCTGCTCGACCATCTTGACCATGCTGTCGAGCCGGGTCACCGCGGCGGCCGCCCGCGCCTCATGGGCCTGCATGGCGGACCGTGCCGCCGGCGACGGCGGTGTGGTCTGGCTGAGCGTCGGCAGCGCGGTCTGGGCCTGCCGGCCCGCGTCGACCGCGCGGCTGATGAGAGGCTGGCTCTCCCGGACGAAGTCCCGGTTCGCCGAGCGGAACCGCTCCTGGTGCTCCTGGGACCGCACGACGGACTGGGCGTCTGTGAGAGCCTGGTCGTGGTGCAGGCGTACGGCGTCACGCGTCTCCTCGACCGCTGTGGTCCGGTCGACCGTGGCCGCGATGTCGGCGCTGATCGACTGCTCCAGCTCGCCGAGCCGGGTGAGGAACTGGTTCGCGTGCCGAAGCCGGACGTCGCGGTCCCGGCCCGGAGGCAGGCTCTGCAGGTCGTCGCGGACGGCGCGGAGCTGCTTGGTCTGTTCCTGCAGCGCCTCACGCCGGTCGACGGAGTCTTCGCGCAGCTCGCCGAGCCGGTCGAAACCGTCCTGCAGTTCCTCCAGGAGTTGGGCGCCGTCGGTCAGCGCCGTCTGCAGCGCCGGGAGCAGCGCGCCGATCTCCGGCGCCGATCGCTCGGCGGTCAGCGCAGTCGCCAGGACGCGTCCGGCGTCCTGCGCCACCTTGGCCAGCCCTTGTGCCTCGTACCCGGCGTTCTGGGTGATCTCGATCAGCGTCGAGGCGGCGACGCCCTCGGGCTCGATCTCCTCCGCCACGACGACCCAATGATCCTTGTGCGTCTCGGTCAAGTGCACGACCGGGGTCCGCGAGGTGATCCGGAAACGGCTGCCCGGCAAGAGGTCGATCTCCCGGTACGGCCGGTGCGCCGAGATGCCGGTCACGTCGCGGGCGCCGTATCCGTTGAGCTTCAGGTGCACCATCACGCGCTGTTGCTTGGCGTTGTTCTCGTGCCCGGCCATGAACTCGTGCGCCACGCCCTCGTCGCGAGAGGCGCTGGTGATCCCGTTGAAGGTGATGATGTCGTCGGCGTACTTGGAGTTGGTGGTGGTGAGGTCGACGAGGAACGGGCTGGCCAGGCCGTCGTCGTCGGTGGCGGGCGCCGCCCCCTCCGGGCCGCGATCCGCCCGGTCGCCGCGCAGCACCAGCGTGTCCTGGACCGGTGGCAGCTCCTGCAGCGCGTCCATGGCCAGGTCGAGGTGCATCTTCATCTCGGCGCGCAGCTCCGGCTCGATGGCTGTGAGCCGGTCGTGCATCGCGGTGCGGATCCGCTCGACCGCGGCCTGGTCGGCCGGGTCGGTCTTGATCAGCTCATCTTTCAGGGCGTACATCTGCGGGTCGTTCTCGATCGCCGTGTAGTCGCCCGCCTGAGTACGGGCGAGGTGCGCGTCGACCTGGCTGTCCACGTACGCGGTCAGGCGCTTGGACAGGAACTCATCGCCCCGGGTGCCGTCGACGTCCTGGCGGCCGGGGGCGACCGCGGTGATCAGCGGGTAGCTCGTACCAGCGTAGGCCCGCAGCGCGGCGAGGTGCGCGAAGTTGATTTTCCGGAGCAGCACCCGGACGTCGAGGTTGTTGTCCCGGATCCACTCCATGACCTCGTCGGGGGCCTCGTCCGAGTTCTGCGCGGCCAGTTGCAGGTCCTGCATGACCTCCTCGACGAAGAACAGGTCCAGCCTCGACAGGGCCCGGAGCTGGTCGGCGCCCTGGACGGGGTGGAACAGCTCCGGCTGGCGGTCCGGGTGCGTCAGCAGCTCGGTGCGCAGCGCCTCCATTGTCTGGGCGAGTCGGTCCGCGTATGCCTTCTCGTGTGGCAGCATCCGCTCGTCGGACAGTGCCCGTAGCTCTGCCATCGGCACGCCGTATCGGCCCAGTGCCTTGTACATGTCCTCGGCACTGTCGAGATGCGACACCGGTGCGAAGTCGTCCAGCAGTTCCACGCCGCGCAGGACTTCGTACAGGGAGTGGTCCGGGGGTGTCATCATCCACGCGCCGAGCGCGAGTACGAAGTCGTCGCGGGTTTCGGCTGGCATGCCCAACCAGTCGTAGAGCATGGTCATCCGTGCTGCGGTGCAGGCGTTGCCGCCGATCACCGGCATGCCGGCCTGGCGGTGCACGTCTCGGTACCAGGTGTTCGTCCCGTCGAGGGAGAATCCCCACCGCATCTGCCCGGTGAACCAGGGCAGTTCCCGGTCGCCGGGCGGCTCGTCGGCCGGGATGCCGTAGTGTGCCTTCTCCCGCGCGGACAGGGGGGCGCCGTTGTCGGCCAGGAACTTGGTGGTGAGCTTCGGCGGAATGTCCGGGCCGGCAACGCCCGGGGCACGCTCCATCCGGGCCGCCGCGCTGTCCAGGGCCGTGCGCAGGTTCGCGGCGGGTTTCGGTGAAGCCTTGGTGAACTGCGGGGCCCGCAGCGGGTCGAGGTCAGTGCCGCCGAGCGTCGCCTCGTGGTGGCGCATGGCATCGACGTCGAGGCCGATCGCGGCGGCCGTCGCCCAGTCCCGGTTCTTGAAGATCTCTATCGAGATATCCTTGAGCTTCGGCTGATCGGTCGTCTTCGATTCAAAGGTGGCGTTCCAGAACGCCGTCATGACCTCGCGCAGCGAGCCGTTCGCGAGCAGGTCGCGGGCCTCGTCCGGCGGCAGGTTGCCGACCTGGCCGGAGATAAGCGGCGCGTCCGACACGAACGCGCCGCTGATCCCTCCCGCATGCGGTGGCCTGCCCTTGCTGATCTCGTACGCCTCCAGCACCTGCCGCAGCTTCTCGGCGGCTTGCCGCGCCACGTCGAGCAGGCGGGGCTTCTGGTACAGGTGGAACGCGAGCTTGCTCTCGAACTCGCGGGCGCGCTGCTCGTACTGCTGGGTGTCGAGGACGTCGCGGCGTCCGAACGGCCGGCTCTGCGCCCGGAAGAGGGCGTTCTCCTGCATCCGGGCCTGGCGCGTGGGTGGCTGCGTACCGGGCAGGTGCGCCTGGGCGACGACCTGCGACGTGGTCCGCAACGCGGGCACACCCTCAGTGCGGGTTGTCAGCGCCTGGGTCCAGGTCTCCGTACCGACGACGGCGCGTGACGGGCGGGGGGTGCCGTCCGCCGCGTGCCGTTTCTCACCGACGTAGATGTCTCCGTTCTCCGAGACCCAGACGGAACCGTTCGGCCCGGTGATCGGGAAGCCCGGGAAGTACGCCGACAGCTCGGCGGCGAACCCGAGACCGGCATCGCACGCCACGAGCGTGATGGGGCGGGGATCACTGCGCCATCTGGGGTCGGCGCGAATCATCTCGGCGACCTGGGCGGCTGTGTACGGGTGCGTGTCGGCGACCACGGCGTCCGTGGTGCCGTGGCTGAAGACCTTGTAGTCCGTGCCACTCGCCCGCACCTTGTCGGCATGCTTGATCTGCCGCGGGTCGTTGTCGCCGAACAGCTTCAGGCCGGCTGGCGTGTAGCGGGGCTGCACCGGGCCGAAGTAGACCAGCGACGTGATGGATGAGTGCGTTCCGGGCTGCGGTGTCGAGGCCTGCGGTGGTTCTTTGTCGTTGTTGGTTCCCCAGGGGAGTGGGTTGTTGGGTGCGTGGTAGAGCAGGTTGCTGCGTTGTTGGTAGTCGTTGAAGCGCCGGATGACGCCGGAGATGCCGGGTTGTTGGCCGGGTCTCTGGTAGGCGCGGATCTGGCGTGCTTCCAGGGGGATGAGGGGTTCGCCGGGGGCGTTGTGGTCGAGTTCCGTTAGGAAGGTGTGGATGCCGAGGGCTTGGCTTTGGTTGATGTCGGGGATGTTCAGGTTGCGGCGGTTCTGTGGGCTGAGGATGGCGTTGGCGAGCAGGTTGTGGGAGTTCGGGGTGATGTCGTAGTAGGTGGAGGCGCCGTCGATGGTGTCGATCTGTTGGTTGAGGTATGCGGATTTGTCGGGGTTGGTAGTGGTGTAGTGGGTTAGGACGGCGTCGCGGATGGTGTTGGCGTTGTGGTCGAGGTAGGCGGCGATCTCGGGGTATCGGGTGTGGACTTCTGCGCTGATCGCGGCGAGGTTCACCCGGGAGGCGGCGGCGAGGTAGTTCTTCGAGGCGGGGGCGTCTCGGTTTTGGGCGAGGCCGTCGGCGGCGCTGGAGAACAGTGCGGTGGTGTGGGTGTAGGCGAGGGCGGCGAGCCCGTGGATGACGTGGGCTTGGTGGGGGGTGCCGCCGTCGCGGATAAAGGCTTGGCCGAGTTCGTGGCCAAAGGCGAGGCCTTGGTCGAGGGGGACTTTCGCGCGGCTGGTCTGGGTGTCGTCGGCGATAGATTGGAGCATGTCGGCGAGCCCGCTCAGGGGGGTGCCGATGGTGAATTGGGGGTAGACGTCGGTGGGGACGGGGCCGTTCTCGACCTTGACGGTGTTACCGGCGGTGGTGACGACGAAGCCGAGGGGGCCGAGGACCGCGGCGAGTGGGGTGTTCTGCGGGTTGCGGGTCGCAGCGTGTAGGGCGTTGATGACGTGGTTCATGATGTCGAACGCTTCGGCGGGTTCGGGTCGGTTCTCACCGTCGATGGCGCGCAGCGGCTCGGTGACGATCTCGATGATCTGTTCGTTGTCGGGGGAGTGGTCCATGACGAGTTTCATCGCGGGGTGGAAACCGGGTGGACTGTGCGCCAGCACGGTGCCGTAGCCGATGTCGGCGCCGTTGGGAGTCTCCAGGACAAACCTGGTCTCGACCTCGACGCCGATGCCCCACGGGTCCTTCGGATCCGGGTCGATTCCGCCCGGTGGGTAGGCGTGGGCGTAGACCGACTCACTGACCGGGCGGCTCGCGATCGTCTCTGGCGAGGCGATGTCGGGATCAGAGTCGGAGTCGGTCTCGGTCGGGCCGAGTTCGGCGGTGCCGATGGACCAGGTGTTGTCCGGACTCGGTGTCAGGTCAGGCCGGGGGCGGCCGTCGACGGTTCTGGTTCCGGCGACGTAGACGCTGCCGTCGGTGGTGGTCCAAGCGGTGCCGCGGGGTGCATCGACGCGGACGCCGGGTAGGTGCCGTCGTAGCTCGGTGATGAAGGTGCCGGAGCCGGTTTCGCAAGCCACGAGCCGGACCGGTTGGGTCGGATCGTTCTGCCGGGCAGGGTCGGCTTTGATCATCGCGGCGAGTTCGGCGGCGCTGATCAGGTCCGGCCCGATCTGGATACCGTCGGGTGTGCCGTGACCGAAGACTTGATAGACCAGGCCCGGAGCCGACTGACCTGCATGCGCGTAGTGGTCCGGGTGCACCTTCGGATCGATCAGGCGTAAACCACCTGGGACGAAGTCGCGCCCGACAGGCGGCATGTCGTCCACTGACGGCTGAATACTCGGATCACCGGCCCAGGCGAGGACAGGGGCGGGTTGCTGCTCGCGTACCGGATCAGGACGGCCACCGCCGAACGGACCCGCACTGGCCTTCTCCGAGGTCCCCGGCCCGCCCCGGCGGATGGCGTCCACCCACTCGACAGCCCGCTTGACATCCGTCCCCAGCGGGGGTCGCACGCTCGGCGCCGCCGCGACTTCGTCGTTTACCACCACCGGCAATGTCGATGCTCGGGTGGGGATCTGGTCCGGCCTGGTGGCCGATCCCACCTGCGGAGTTTCCGTGTACGCCGGGGGAGCATCCTGCTCGTATGCGGGCGGTGTGTCCTGCGGGGTCTGTTCCGACGCGAGCGATTCCGTGTACGACGGCGGGTTGTCGGTGGGCGAATCCGTCGCGCTCGCGAGCACATCAGCGGAGGTGGCAACCGGGGCTGCGGTGTCGGTGGGAGGTCTGTCCGTGGCACGCGACGGCGGGGCGGGCGCCGCGGTCTGGTTCGCCGCGGTCTGGGAAGGGGCGTTGTTCTGGTCCGGCGCCGTGTTCTGAACGGGCGGCGCGGCCGAGGCGCTCGGGGTGGTGGTTGTGCCGGTCGCCGGAGCTGCAGTCGGCGTGTTGGCGGGGGATGCCGGCGCCTGCGTGGTCGGACTGGTGGTGGTTGGTGACCCGGACTGCGGTGTCGTAGGTGGAGGGACGTTAGTCGGGGTTGCGGTTGCCGGGGTGGGCAGTCCCGACACCTGCGTCGGTGTGCTCTGCGTCGGTGTGCTCTGCGTCGCCGCACTCTGTGCCGACGGAGTCTGCGACGAGGACGATGCGTTCTGCGGCGATCCGGTCGGCGTACCGGTGGTCGGCTGGTTCGTAGTACCGGTCGGCGGGTTGGTTTCGGCCTGCGGGGTGGTCGAGGTCGTACCGGTCGGCGAGCTGCCGGTCTGGGGTGCCGGGGTCAGCGCCGAGGGCGAGGCAGCGGACGGGGACGTCGCGCCGGCCTGCTCACCGCCGGCTGGCGACGTGGTGGGCGAGTCTGTTCCGGGTTGTGGTGCCGAAGCCTGTGGTGTGGGGGATTGTGGTGTGGACGGGTGCGTGTCGCCGCCGGCCGGGGCCTGGGCGTCGCCCGTGCCGGATGTCTGCGCCGGTGGGGAACCCGCGGCAGCACCGTCGTTGATCTGCGTGTCGAATCCGGGCAGGCCGGCGTTCACAGCGGCGCCGCCGGCTGTCGCCCCGGCCGCGCCAGTCGCACCACCGGCCGGAATCGGTCCGCCGGTCTGGCCTGGCGCTGTCGCCGAACCGTCCGCTCCGGACGGCTGCCCGACCGGCGCAGGCCCCTGCCCGGTCGTCACCCCCGTCGAAGTCCCACCCGCATTCCCGCCGGGGGTGTCGGCTTGGTTGCTGTCGGGGTTGGTGGCGGGGGTGTCGGCTTGGTTGCTGTCGGGGTTGGTGGCGGGGGTGTCGGCTTGGTTGCTGTCGGGGTTGGTGGCGGGGGTGTCGGCTTGGTT
>Ga0307516_10000146_pt1 | contig 87039 bp, 134 predicted proteins | sample 19_EM_MG_FD_203310 | JGI IMG/M metagenome (GOLD analysis project Ga0307516, IMG submission 203310) | Populus trichocarpa ectomycorrhiza microbial communities from riparian zone in the Pacific Northwest, United States - 19_EM | ecosystem: Host-associated > Plants > Roots > Unclassified | place... | reverse complement strand
ACGAGGAATGGAAGGTGTGTGAGATCCAGAACGAGTTCTCGGTGTTTTCTCAGTCTCTGCTGTAGGCATCTCGCCATTGCAGGGCGGAATGGCCATGTTGCGACTTTCGATTGGATAACCGGGACGTTGCATTCGGAACTGCAGCTCCAGGAAACATGTCGAGACATCACGTATGTTCCGCAACATTCTTTCCTTCAAACTCTCCAATTCAAGTGTGCCAGATTTCTGCAGGACCAATCATATTATGCGGTCGCGCAGAAGAAATATGTATTCATCTATGGCCGCGATGGGGTGGAACTTCATTGTCTCAAGGCTCACGTCGAACCTACGCGTCTGGAGTTCCTACCATACCACTGGCCCCTCGCCAGCGTCGTAAGATCAACTACCAGCCTTCCTCCTTTTGTTTCTAACGCTCACACGTCAGGGCAACGCAGGCTACCTAAAATATCAAGACACCTCCACCGGCCAGCTCCTCTGCGAACACCGGACCAAGCTCGATGCTTGCAACACTATGGCCCAAAACACGCACAACGCTGTTATCCATCTGGGGCACCAGAACGGGTGTGTGACGCTCTGGACGCCAAACCTTCCCCACTAGGCCCGGTGGTGAGCGTGAACGTGGATCCGAGCCCGGGCGGGCGGTATATGGCGACAGCAGGGAAGGACGGGACAGTCAAGGTGTGGGATTGTCGGAACTGGAAGGGGGCAGTGAGGGATTGGAATGTCAGGAGCGCGGGTGATGTGGAGCTGGAGTGGAGTGCGAGAGGGGCATTGGCGGTTGCCAATGGAGGGTGTGTCAATGTCAGGAGTGACTTTGCTTTTGTTTTGTTTTTCATTGACTTTTTCTGCTACAGGTGTATACGAGACCGTCGATACATACGCCGATGGTGACGAAAGCTCCGCCGCCGTTGTATTTGACGCATCCAGTCACACACCAACCGCTGACGTCTGTGAGGTTTGCGCCTTTCCAGGATGTTCTGACAATCGGGCATGCCGCAGGGTTGTCGAGCATACTCGTCCCTGGTGCTGGAGAGCCAAACTATGACAGTGCAGAGGCAGATCCGTTTGAGAACAAAAATGCACGGAGAGAAAAGGAGGTCAAGGCCCTTTTGGACAAGGTTTGTTATCGCTTCACCATTTTTTTTCTGGCTGATCTTGATGTCGCGCTTGTGTAGATTCAACCCGATATGATTACTCTTGATCCGGAATTTGTTGGTTCCCTTGCTCCGCCGTCAAAGCTCACGACAGAGACGACTTTTGATGGAAAGCCGATCAAGGAGATACCATTTGCGCGGTTGCCGCGCATGGACCGGTTGGAGGTTTCTGGCAAGGCGGATGAGACGGAGGTGGCCAATGAGGGTGAGGATGCTGTAGATGGCAGCGGGAATAAGTTGTCGAAAGAGGAGAGAGAGCGGAAGAAACAACGTGGAAAGGGGAAGAGTCTCAAGAGGTTAGTGACCAGGACTTCTTTGTCTTTTTCGTTTCTCAAGGGTGTTTTAGGTACCTGAGGAAACAGCGGAAAAATGTCATTGACCGAAGAGCGGTATGTGTAGTTGTCTTCGCCCATATATCTCGGTGGGGCTGATTAAATAAAACTAGGTTGCTATACGGGCAAAGAATGGAGTTGGCCTGGAGCATGTCTCGAGTAGATACAACATTTATTCTCTAAGGCGGAACGTTTAGTCCAGTGATCTCCAGTGACTTGCAAATGCATGATCAGTCGTAGATCGGGAGGGGTAACATCCTGCATGAGTAATCGATCAGAAGCCTAACCAGCGGGAAAAAAATGGGCCATACCTATCCGCATTGAAGAGGAAATTGTTGGCGATGTCTTCATCTTCCAAGAATTTGGTAGGGAATGATACTGGCGCGACCTCGTCATGATCTTACTCGTTATGGTTAGAAGGGTCGAAACGCACCCAAGTGCCCATTTAGTTGGGTTAAAAGTTTTTCCATTTCGTCTCTTTCCCATGGTTCGAACGGTTCCAAACCTCTGGAGGGTTGTCTGGCTTTTGTTTCTTGTTCTCTTCCAGAACTCTCTGTCGCAGTATCAACATCAAGTGCGGTAATTTCTTGACTCGCGAGACGTTCGACTTCTGAAACTAGTTCTGGCTTGTGCTCATGAGGGGCGTCCGCATCACCAGCCTCGGATGGTACTCGGGCGACTGGTTCGGACCTATTGGTCGACTAGCTTTCGTAAGTGACAAAATATTACCAACTTTATACAACGGAGGTGCACCGGTTTGTTCAACCGCTCATGATACACGGTGAATTCTGTATATTGCTTCCATGTCGTAACTGTATCATCGGGTATCGCATGGAAGACTTTGCGATAGATTTCCGTCTGGAAATCGTCCTGCGTTAGCAGGTGCGAAGCGGGCAAAAGAGTACCGACATTATACTCAGCGCTGGCAACCCAAACATCTTTCCAGAACGCATCGGAGATGGGGTCTTCAAATTTGTCAGCTTGAACATGGGGTCGTCCCATGGGAGGCGCCCATGTTTTAGCGAGACGCTTCCGAATCGAAGACCGAGATTCTGAAGTGACGCTTTCCTTTTCTTCAGTCTTACCTGCACGGGGAACACGGAACTGCTCTCTATCAGGCTGAGGGAGAATGGCTCCGTTCGTTGCTCGCGTAGATCGGTGTTCATTGTCTTGAGCGAGAGCTTCGGTGAGAACCCCGTCATCTTTAATAGGTCCTTGAAAATCAGAGTCGAATCCATGTTTTTCGTCATGCGCTTCTTGATCAACGTCAATTTGTCCTCTTCCTGCCGGCTGTTCAGTAACCACATTTCCTTCCTTGGCAAATCCAGATGCTCCATTTTTGTACTGAGCAGTTTGATTTTCGCCCGTCTTCGCGCTTCCGGAGTGACGGGGAAGTTCTACTGGATCTGAATTTCCGGAAGTTGCTGAAGAGTGCGAATCCTCTGGATCCGCTGCGTGTAGGTCTAAACTCGATCGCAGCTCAAGGTGCGTCCACGAGTCAAGTCTAATTACCTCACCTTCCTGAGCATCATGGGATGGGAGCTGTCGGTCCGGAATTGTCAAACCTACTTCCGGGCTATCCGTCTCTGCACACGCATGGATGTTCTGGTCGAGTTCATTCTCATCCAAAGCATCGATATCAATGCCGAGATGTTCTCGCATCAAACGGACGCGGAGAGAGTGCGCAAACCTTCCAACCTTGAATGGTGTACCCCCCATCGTGCTTTTCAGTGCTTGTCAAAGACGAAAAGTTCATCATGTTCCCCAGGACGTACCAGTCAATCAAGTCTGTGTCTCTTATGACAGCCACAAGCTCTGAATCGCGATCTCCACGCTGGGAGCGCTCGTTTATGTTGGCGCTTCCAATGATAGCCAAGCGATCGTCTACGATGCATACTTTGCCATGAATGTATACCTGGCGACATGAGTGAGTGTCATAATGTTACCGAAGAAAAACCACTCCATTACTTGTTCCGTAGTCAGGATGTCTCCGCGCATCTTTGCCCAGTTCCGCAGGGAAAAGAATAAAATGTAGTCTTCGGGCTACGTCCCAAATCAGTTCTATGAAGTCTCTGAACAGATTCTACCCACATTAATTCCTTCCTTACGAAGGCGACCAAAGATCGAGTGCGGACCTCGACAAATTGAATAGTTTTGACATTCCAAGATAATGCGTATCTGTTTTACAGCCCGTTATATGTTTAATACATAGAAAGGGCTATGATGCAACGTACCACGCTGGCATCACTATGATCGACTGGGAACGTGAATCCAGGAAGCAATGGTATCAAGACACAACACTTCCAATTGGTGCCTTCTCGATGTGCCCGGACTATGCGACGGACGATTGCATCGCCGATACGATTTTCTATCCTGACGTCATTTACAATTGTTCTGTTTACGCAACGGCATGAGGGGTAGTGTAAACGCGCCATCAAACAGCAAGAGTACGCACGAGGTAATGAAGAACTGATTCTCAATGTAAACAAAGTGCTCCGACATCTGGATAGCTAATTTAAAATTAAACGACAGTTTGTCTCGAACTTTCAGTAAGCCAAGTGACTAACCTTTAAGATACGCATTCTGAATCGAGTGCTCGACCCTCCCTGTCGTACCCATTGACCAGGGGCCGATGGAGCGGCAGATTTGCATCTCGCAAGTCCCAGTAAGACCCAGCTGAGCAAGTTCCGCCTGTCGAAAATCCGGCGGAGGCAACAGGAAAGGCATCGTTCGAGTATGATTCTATATTGGTCATGAGCGGCAAGTCCCTCGGTCCTAGCTCTAGGCGCCAACCTTTATCCTCAACAGATAATTCCATCTGAACCATATCCAGCTAAATTGGATCCTGAAAAGCGATTCCGATGCTTACCGTTCGATGAAGTGCCTTGCCAAATCCCTAGCAGGTTGCCCAACCACTTGCAATGCCACATCATGCCTGGGTGTTTACCGAAAATGGGAACGGAGCGGAGGTGGAAGATAAAGGGGCACCCACCAAGGCATTCTCGGTATTTTTGTCCGGTCGTACATATCTTCTTCCGGCTTATTCAATTCGTAGAAGTCGGACATGCGAGGGTTGCTGTAATCTTTTCCTGGGAAGTGGTTGATAGTACATATTATAGATCTGCAAGAGGCTGAAAGTTATTATGAGGCTTACCAGGCCAAATCTCCGGCTGCTCAGCATCTTCCATGTCATCGGTAAGGATGTGTTGGGGAGTGTCCCATCTGCGAATGGCGTTTAACTAGTTTGTCTCTGAATGGTTGAGCTATGGTGAACCTTCCAAAGCAGAGATCGATACCCCCCATGAACGCAATCGTTTGATCGATAACACATAACTTCTCATGCTGGGAGTTATGCGTTGGATGAGAAGCTCAGGGCCGAGGGAAGTGGGATAACGCACATGAGCCCAATAAAATGTACCAGTTTGGAAATGTGAAGGCGAACGTTGTACCATGATATTGGGGTGCAATGAAAGCAGGCGCTGTTTGGCATAGCTTTGATGTCAAGTTAGGATATAGTGTCTCTCTCGCTGAAGAATTAACTGTCCTTACTTGCTGTCAATAGGTGTCGTGCGATTGGACACCTCTTGACTGTCTCGAAAATGAGTCTTTGTCCTCCTTTTGGGCGAAAGAGATGCTCACTATAGAATGATGTGGATCATGACTCCTTCTTTAGCCTTCTTCTCTAGAAGTCGATCAAGGCGATAGCGACCCTTGTTTGGCCGCCTTAACTCTAGCTCTACAGAGATGGAGAGAAATTCTGGATTAGAAAATATGAATCCATTTTCGACCCTCCCACCTGGGGATAACCACCAGTCATGTATATAGATGGATTCGCGGGCAAGGAGAATTGCACGGGAAAGATTCCAAAAATAATCACGCTACGCGGTTTGTTCATTGTTCAACGGTCAGATGATTTCCCTGCAACGCTGGGCTTGGAAACTCACGCCATCGACGAGCCATTGGGTAGCGACATTCTGCCGGACAGGAGCGAAGCTATCAAAACGGTGGCGAAAAGTGTGAAGGCATGTTTTTGCTAATTTCTCTAGGGCCGTTATCCATTGTAGCGTTTGTCGCTCACAGATGAGTTATTAGGACTTCATAGTTTCCCAAGACAATGAAAGTCGAGCACACCTCATTATGGGCAGAAATCTTGAGCCGCATCTGGGAATTAACGACGTAAAAAGTGTGCTTCGAGACGTCTTTCGCGGTATCGTTACTCTTTTCATCTTGTTGCCCCATATTCTCGGTCTCATCGCGGGGCCTGTTTGATATAGGATCGACGTTGACAGAGGGATCAAGCATAGCTGTCGGCGCTTGTAATGACAGAGAGATTGAGGAGGAAGAGGACAAGTCGTCTCCAGAAGGATCATTGCCGCTCGTGACAGGTTGATCACCCTTCGCTGAAAAGATTCTAGAGACTCGACTCTTGATTGAGCTGATCATAGACATGCAATCCGAATCAGGATGCAGCCGCGGCTTCTCGCTTATCTTGGTGGAGTGCGGAGGTCCTGAGGCTGCGATGTCAGAGTTCAGAATGTTGAGACCCTGACGATAGTATCGCTTAGGACGTTCAATTTTGAAATCCGAGTCTAAAAGGAAAACGTCCCAGACTTTGAGCTGAGGCACGGTCTAGGTTAATGGCGAATAAGAGATAAATTGGAGGAGTACCTCGCCCGGTTCTTCCATTACTACGAGATAACTTTCTCTGAGGGCGCACCATTTTGGCACCTTCCCGGCTCTCCAGCCAACTGACTTTCGGCCAAATCCACTGCTACTAGTACCATTACTAGATTCAATGTGCAAGGTGCCGGCCTTATACTGTGCGCCACCTGATCGTGCCAAAGATACGAATAGGGCACTTATTTCAAGAAAAGCGGCGACACGATTGGCGGAGGGATGGAACATCTCGAGAAGTGTCGTTTCATCGGAGACGAAACAAAAACAGAATCGGACGTACGACTGTGCGAATTAGTTCCAGCAAATAGTTCTCCAACGATGTGCGTTGGAGGCGCGCAAATTCGGCTTGGCTGATATCCCGCCCTTCCTTTCTTAAGTACTTGAAATATGGGAGGCCTGAGAGGAAGCTTATGTGAGAATGAAGACGGGAATAATTAGAACACATACTTGTCCGGGGGAATTCAGGCAATCTGACGTTGCGATTCTGGATTTTGGACACAGTGTAATGCGTGTGCAACGAGATGAAGTCTCGAAGTTGTTTATACACGACCCAACGAGCAGCTCCATTTGCATATTCACACTCGATTCGAAAGACAGCCTTGGAGCCATGCATCAGGTGAAGGCTATCGCTCACTCGAATACGCAGATGATGCAAAAGGACGGGAACACGGCGATGACCTTTTTCATCGCGCTCGTACCACAGACGCAACATCAAGGTTGAAAGTTCCCCTAGAACAAGTTCATCGGTGATGTTGACCTTATTAGAAACCACTCCAGGACTATCTTGGGCCGAAGTGCTTCGCTCATGCGAAAGGATGTGTGGTAGGAGCAAACGCAAGCGGTGCCATTTGGCACTTCCAGTCCTGGGGTCAGGTGCAGAGGACCCTCCGGAAGGGCTAGGTCGCACAACTCCAATACTTCGATCATCGGTGGAAGTGCTCTTGGACTGCTTGATAGACTTGGAGCGCCCTGCACCGCCGGAAGCGTCATGCTGGTCAGGGGATTCTGGCTCTGCTTGTAAGACACCAAAGTCAGACCCAGTTCGCTCATTTTTTGGGGATTCTGGGAACCAACGCCTAGGGCTCCACCCTTCGTCTCGACTCTCTCGTCGTTTCCCCTTGCGGTCTGTGGACTCAGAGCCGACATATTCCAAGGCACCGCGAAAGTCTGAAGTTGGGGATGCGAAGCTATATTCAGAATGGACATCTGGAGAGAGTACATCCTCCTCGGCGATGTTGCTGTCGTTTCTTGATCTCGACGCCGCCATGGAGAGAGAATAAGCGAAAGATAGTGAGCGAGGAGGACCCGACCTCTGGGAGGGGGACTCTTGAGGAGCTGTGAATTGGATCGAAGGTGGAGGTCGACGTTTCGTGTCATTTAGGCCCGCATCTCTGCCGACAGAACGGGCTGCGGGAGATACGGGAGTAGACATGGCGGAGGAATTTGGAAGGAGCTAGGTCGATGACATCACATACCATTTTCAACATATCACAAAACGTAACATGACCGGACATTACCTCCGCCGAACTCTGCCGAACTCATCTAGGCCTGTAAAATGCGGTCACAATCGCGGCCAGCTCCAGCGTGAAATTTCCAGGTTGGCTCTCCGAGGCAAATGGAATATATTCAGTTCTAGTACCCACTAGTCCATCCGGCTAAAATTGTAAACCTTTTACCAAAGAACGTATGAATGTACAGAATATATCTAGCCCACACGAAGATTCCAGCCACATACAGATGAGACGAAGATTACTGGTGAACTGCCATTATGATCCCGCATGGGTATCTACCTGTCGTCCGTCCTCTTTGATGTGGACGCTCACATTTCAAACATTTGTAGTAAATCTGAACAGCCACGCAAATCTGGATCTCATTTAGCCACGGTTGCCTAGAGGAAACAATGATATCAGAAAGGCATACATCATTCGTCGAAGCTGCCGGAGACCAACGATTGGAAATTCAGGGCATATTCATCCGCACTACCGTACCTCCTCCCGTGTTACCATCAAAAGCAAAGAAATTGGCGATCGGAGGCTCGCGAGCAGCCAAAGCCTTAAGGATATCCTGAGCAAGCATACCACCAACAATAGCACACACTGGAGAAAACTCATGTGCAGCTGTCGTTGACAACGTCCTAGTAATTAGACTGAGGTGAAATCTCATTGGGAATCTCCAGAAATAAATACCTGATGAGGCTTTCAGGTGCCGTTTCCAGAACTTGCCGATTGATATCAGCCTCAATGATCAGGCCGTTTGCGATGGAAGTTAGGTCATCGGCGGTGCTTTCATCATCCGGAAGACTACCGTTATGGAGTGATTGATATTGCCAAATTGCTGTCGAGCGAATCCTTGAAATGACACGATCCACGTAACATATTCCCGCTTACCAAGGATAGAGAATAAAACGGTAGGATTGACTTCTTTTGTTTGTCTCTTCGTCAGGTTCGTCCATCGATGACGTAGTGCATCCTTCAATGGCGTATAGACGGTACTTTTTTTGACATTCTTCGGGGCCCCTTTAAGCATCGAGCGATCTCTGGGCAGTCGGAGAAAGAATAATTGAGCTGCAGAGGAACGGCCAAAACGCTGTAAAACTCACAAGGCGATATATTCGTGATTTAATAGGTCACAGAAGATGTAGCCGAGAAGACCATATGTCCCTCCAGCATAGAATGGTTTGCCATTCTTGCGGCAAACTTCGTTCATCCGAACCTTGGTAATTGGCTCTATATCAAAATCAAAGGGAAAAAGAGCAGCGACCAACTCACAAGATCATCTCGATGCCAATCAGTAACGCATACCAGATTTACGCTCTTAACAAGTGCCTCAAAAGCCTCGCCTTCCAAAACTGAAGGTGTGGATATCGTCTCTACTGTCACGAGGGGATTGAGGCTTTCCATTCTGGATTTCGCAGCTTCGAGTCTCTAAGAACAGGCGCGGTAAACCCATTAATTAGTCGTCGACGTGAAGCCGCGAGGAGTTCGGAAGGAATCTCACTTTCTTCCCCACATCCTCATCTCTGAACAGAAATCCCGCGCCGAGATCCTCTTCGGAGACGTCCTCACTATCCACGATCGTTAGTTTCCCTATCCCGGCAAGGACCATGTTTTTTATGGCCTCGGTAGCAGTTCCATGTAGCCTTATAACCAAAATAGAGGCATTACGCATCCTACGTCCTCGTGAGTAATGGAACAACAACGCGACCATACCGGGCGAACCTCTGCTGAGCTTCAAGGCCCCAAAGTCTCATTTGACGATCATAACGGCTAGCCTCCTCCTCGGTAAGGTTATTAGAGGACGATGTCACAGCCGTATTCACGACCTCGGAGGGTGACATTACGATATGGTTTTGTGGCGACCACTTGACTGATATCTACCACGGCGCGTCGTCGATTCGGCTCAAGTTAAATCGTTGAACGCGTGCTGCAGAAGAATACGATCATGTGACAGAAATTCCAATATTAATCTTGGGAGTCAATACGTGGCTGGACTGTACTGTCGGTGGAAGCGACGTAGATAATGTGCAATGCGAGGTCGTCGTGAATTGAGTATCTAAGTCAGTAGTAATTATGTCTGTGGGGATAGTAGATACGAGTCTTCCGAAAGAATAGTCATAGAGACACGATAGAAAGGAAGCATAGAGGTTTAGATGCGAACACCATCATGAACCTGGTGGCCGGTTGTTCGGTGAGACGGCGCTTGAAATGCCGCGAAAGGGTCTACTATTATCAACCCTTTCCCGCTTGGCCCACCATGTCATCATCCAATCTGTTGAGTGATTAGCATACGACCAGGAATACTGACAATATGTTCACGAACAGGTAATTCCTTTCGATCTCGGATAAGATACTCAGAAAGTCCCCTGCGTGGTGATTCGACAATGAAGATCCGGTGAAAAGAAACAGGACTTGGATAACATACACAGATAAGCGTGGGCTCGTGCAGCAGATGCAGGTGTTGTTTCAGCCTTGCTCACGGTGTCCAGCAGCGTCGAGGCCACAAAACGGACTTTATGAACCTGGGACCAACTTAAAACATGGATTTCAACTCGAACACATTCACAGAACATACCAGACTTGGTCCGTTAGTTGCGATCGATTGAATGGGGATACTTGACGTTTTCACCGTCAACAAATATTCAAAAGCGAGAGGAGGGGATACCTACCTATGGAGAATATTTAGCAGATCTCTTGCAACAACCTCACGATCTATTTGTGATGCATCAAGTCCACAATGGAGGGAACTAATAAGTTCATCTCGGTACTGTTCAATAACAAAGCGGACCAGTTGCTTATGGGTGAATTCGTCGGATGAGCGCAGCCAAGTAGTGCAAAATGGTTTCGAACTAACCTGGGTCACATATATATTTGCTTGCATCACGAGGAAAGGATTCAACGCATTGGCTCGCGAGGCCTTGGGGTTGTCGAAAAAATCTTTGACCTCCGCAAAAGCACCCTGCCTAAATCCCGCTCCTCCGTAATCTACGGGGATGTGTGGGGCGGAGGTTTGTTTCAGACGAAGGGATTCCGGCGCATGGCTCAGTGCACCCAATATGCGCGCATGGAGGGATTGGACTTCCTCAAGTCTTGCCGTGGCAAAGTGACCTTGTGGGGGAGAGCGCTTATCCACGCGGATGCGAAGTAAAATCTCCCCCAAAAGAGCAAATATCCTGGATATATAATTTAGACCTGAAACGGTAGCAGTTTTTCCATGCGGCTGTGGAAGGTATGCGCTTGAAGTGATGCTAGAGGACAGTGAGTGCTGAGGTAGATCCGGCGAAGCTGACCATACACATACTATTCATCGTCCAACTCCTTGGGGAAGTGCACCGTGCAGTCTTCATCACGTAAACATATCGGTCGTCCGAGAAGTATTGCCATTGACTTGTCAGCTGAAAGATGGAATGCCGTAAAAGGAGGCTGAAATGTGGTCGGGGTTGACTAACCTCCGAAAAGTAACCAGAACGTCCTTCGCCTGACTTCGCTCTCGATCGGGTCAAGTCTTTCATAGGCAGCTTCTTCATGCATCCGAAGTGTCACTGCAATATGAGCAGCTTCCCCAAATGTAGCATGTTGAGTGGCGTCATGCCCTTCGACGAAATGGTATACACAGTCGCTGAACCCGGCGTTAAATGCAATGCGCATGATTGCCTTAGACGAAACGCATACTCACAGATATCGTATCACAACGTGCGTTGATAACGGAGGGTCATAGGAGGCAAGAGATATGTGTCGACTCGCTTCATGGCATGTCTGACTGGGGTTAGCTTGGGGTCACGTAGCCGACGGGGAACCCGAAGTAATTACCTGAGCAAGTTTGCGGACCGCTGGCCTCGTCATCGGAAGATAGGACCGTGGTACCTGAACGAGTGTAGATGCAACTGTGGACATGACAAGGGCGAAGAACAAAGGGTCACGTTCTTCTCTTCGCGCGTGAAGGTCTGCCATGAAGGAGGGCTTGTGAATGCACGGGGTGAGGGGATAGACAAAATCAAAGAAGAGAGCAATGATGAGAGATATGGTATCGCGAGGGGCAATTTCCTCCAATCGACGAGGCCGATACCAGAAAGAAAGAGAAGGGGGAACATTGGGTGGATGATTTTGCTTGTACCAGTTGTTCTGGGAGTATGTGGAGAACGGATCATGAGGAGGATCCTCGTGTTTCGGTGCAGGATGCGAAGGGAGGATGACGTTACGATTTGTATGGGTTGACACACCACTAGAGCCATTATATGATGTCGAAGATACGTGATTGGGACGGTACTGTGGATGGTATGTGTCTGCTGCGATAGGATACCGTGAAGGAGGGACCATTGGAACGGCCATTGGAGGCAACTTATTTGAAGATCGTTCGAGGAGAGAGGGTGAGCCCACAGATCCAGGGGACGACGAGGTACATTTCGCCGGCACAGACTCAGGCGAGATGGGAGAGGCAGGGGGTTCCTCATTTTGTTCGTCCGACGCAGTCGATGTCGTTGATGCTGCTGCTGCTGCTTCTTGCAAGCGACGAAGGTACCTTCCGGTAGATCATCCGATTAGTACTCTTCTTATACGTCAAAAACCCTTACAAGTTGGGAGGACCTCGTTTCTTTGGCTGGTAAGCGTATGTACAAGGGATGCCAAGAGTCATGCAGTGCTTGCAAGATTGCCTTTGGTCCCCTGGATTTTCTCTGGCACAGCGGACCTTGCGCGCCCTGCAGGCATCGCAACCTGTGAATAAATGGAAGAAATGAGTCGCGTCATCATGGCCTCTTCCTCAGGACACGAACTTTGTGATTGCCTCCTGGAGCGCGGAATTGGAGATTAGCACTCAAAAAGACAACAAGAAAATGAGAACAACATGGGGGTATATGTTCAAAGAATGACAGGAAGTCCCTAACGCGGTGGAACACAGTGTGATGGAAGAGGGAGAGTTTGCGGAGAAAAATCGGGACAATCTTGACATACCTGCGCTTGCTCTTGCTATTTACGGGCCGTTGGCCTTGTATGTGATTGTCGTCCGAAGGGGGCGTGGCCGAATTGCTGTCGTTCTCCAGTCGACCCGCATACATGTTTTTTTGCGCGTGGCCAGATAAAGATGTGGGGAGGTCGTTTACTTATGTACCTTAATGTTAACGTTTGTTTAAATATTAATACTTCTCATGCACCTATTATTAAAAATCTGATTACCCCGCAGAAAGACTCCAGATTCTATCACGGAATGTTACTACACATTCTCTAACATAACCTATCCCCAGAGCCTACACATTGGTCTTTCTCGACACACTCTAAACATAGTTCTACCGCGTGTTGTTATCTCCAGCTCTGCGGGGTCCGCGTCTCCGACACGACGAGGCTCTCACATGGAAACACGACGTCAGCGAGCGGAGAAATGTCCCCGCCTGTCTCGGCTATCGGATCCCGTCCCTTGAAACGCGACCTTTGACGTATTCGACGCGACAGGGTTCAGGACTGGCCTAGGGTAACCAACAGGTTGTAATGCGGCGATTGGGCACGGAAGGAGACGGAAGGGTTCTCCAAATCAAAGTACGCGAAGCTGTGAGAGCATGTCGGCTACCTGCTGGCTTTCAAACCGCCAAGAATAGTTCTTGATCATCCGAGTAATAGAGCCGCGCAAAAGCTGCTGCTCTCTATCGTGCCATTCCGTGCTGTCCCTTAGGCATAGCTTCCAGAATTGGTACGCCAACTCCCCGTCTTCTGCCTCGAGCGACCTATAGACAAGATACTTCCCCATCTGGGGAGAAGCTTGAATGTTCGTCTGTGGGAAAGATTTGATCAAAAGCAAAGCTGTCCCCAGCTTCTTTCGCTTGTCGGCATTTGAATCATCGGCCACGGACACAATGCTGGCGCGAATCAACCCGACCATCGTCTTAAGAGTGATACGCTTGTCAGGCAGGCTGTGTATCCGTCTGATCATCTCGGGGACTAATGCCTCGTCCTGATGAAGAAGAGCATTATGCAGGATGGTACCAAAGGTAACGGCGTCAGGACGCAAGCCTCTTGCCTCCATCCTTTTCGTCATCTTCACAGCTAATCGGGGCGAAACCCGGGCCAATGCTGACAAAAGAACGTTCACGTCGTGCAAATCGGGCAATTCTTTGCGGCGGGCCAGAAAGCTGAAGCATTTCAGACCATCTGCGAATTTGCCAAGGATGAAATTTGCCCTTGCAAGTGATGTCAATACGTGATGCGCCGCCTCCGTCAGGGGTCGGTGATAAGTCGTGAACTCCGACAGGATGCGGTGTACGAAGGTGTTCAAATCTTCCACATGCCCCTTCAGGATTTCCGGATTGGGGGATGAGCCGGTCAAAGCTGCTTCATAGCGAACATTCGCCCGCTTGGAGAGATTGGCGAAGAGACTAACCATGCGAATCATCAAGGTACAGTCACCTATGATGAATTCTTTATCTTTTCCAACAGCATACCTTTCCCATAACTTCCGGGCCAGGGTTCCATAGCCTTGAGCAGCTGTGGTGGCGATAAACTTTGCGCGGTGCTGCAAAGGTATCGAGAGATTGTCGGTGAGAACTTCGGATGCGAGTACCCTCGATAAATAGGTTTTGTGACTGGCAGATGCGAGATGTACCATAAGCCACGTTAATGAGAGTCCTTGTGGGGGAGGGTAATGATGGGTCTGAAGAACTGAGTAGGATCTTGTAAAGGAATACAAAGCTACAGCTTCGTCTGTCGCCAGCTTTTCAGCGGCACGATCGTAGAATTGTCGGATGATGGAGTTGGGGACGGGTGCATGTTTATGAACGCGGTAAATCAAGTGGCCGCATGCGCGGATGTCTTGACGACTCGGGGTATCCAGAAGGGCGTAAATCACATCAGTATTAAGTTCCAATATGTCAGATCTTGGGGCAGAAGTGGAATCTAGCATGTCTCTGATGAGAGCGTTGGCTAAAGTTCGCCAGTTCCAGTGGAGACTGGCCCTGATCAAGGTTTTGCTTATAATGGTATTGAAATCATCAGAAGATGAATCGGTGTCTTGAATAGCCTCTGGTGGAATGTGCCTTAGTTTGACTAGACATCCGAAAAGTTCTAAACCCTGCTGCTGGAGCGACAGCGCAAGTAGTTTGTGAACCATAGAGAAAGCAGCAAATATAATGCCAGGTGGATGATAGTCGACAGAACGAACGCCGCCCGAAGCGCGAAAGTGTGCTACACATTCGACGAGTCTGGGATGGATCAGCTCGGCAAGTGCTCGATCTGCGTCACGCATATGTAAGTCTTGCAATATCAACCGTATGAGTGATTCCATATTTCTTGTTGTCAGTGACTTTAAACCATTGGGAGTATTGTGGAGGTGTTCCAACATCCGCAGGAGAATGTCACGACCTAGACCCGCGAAATTTAGAGACAGAATTTCCCGAAGAAGACTCTCCTGTCGAGAACTTGAACCCCGAAAGACCTCGAGAATGTCCAAAGCCACGCAGTCGGCTAACGTGTTTAGACCATTTTCCAAGGCATGGGACAGGACAGAAAGATAGGAGGAGTCGGATAAATGAGCAATGGAAGTTCTGTCGTGATGACGGCGCTGCTCGTATTCTGCTAAAGTTATGGGGGCATCTTTGTCTGGGAATGTTTCGAGGGACGCGGACAAGGCTTTTGATGGATGCGTCGGATGCGACGAGAGGGGATATGAGGTGGCTGCGAAAAGGCGCGATGGATGGTGAACGCGTACGCTCCCGGAAACTCGGGCGTTGTGCCGAGTGGAATTGACTCTGGCAGCTGCGCTGGTACCGGAACGGAGCGAGATTGGAGTGAGCTGGCAGTGAGGGAGCTTCGGGGCATGGACTTGGGTAATTAGAGGGCGACAAAGGGACATAGATCAGCTGAGCGAACGGGGGGGGGGGCCTTGTCAACGGCGAATGTCTACAGCAGGACACTCACTCACCATCTCTGGTGGTCCCAAGAGGAAAAAGCTAACGGTCACGTGATACTGACCATCTTTAACGTCCAACGAATCCGATGGGAGCCGGCCAATCAAGCTCAACAAAAGTCCCTCCAACGCGCGCCCTCCATGTCCTTAGAGTCACACCCTCATCACCCGCTTCGAAAACGACCATCGAGCCCTTTTTTGATTTCGTTGTCGGCTTTGAAGGCGACTCATTGTCGAGCGTGAATACTATCGATGCTTTCCAACTAGAAAAGATCGTCGAGCAACATGAAGGTCGGATCTTGAACCTTCTAGTATGGAATAGCAAGAACAAGCAGACGAGAGGCGAGGATCCGTGTTCATTTTCTCCACGTTCGAGCCTTATGCATGTCTCAGTCGTCCCCATCGCACCTTCGCGTACATGGTCTCAACTAGATGCCCCACCGCAAAATCAAGAGTCTTCTCAACCATCTCTACTGGGCTTGAGTATGCGTATGTGCGAACCAGAGATAGCCACAGACAATGTCTGGCACGTTTTGGATGTCCTTGAAGGAAGCCCAGCCGAAAGTGCAGGACTTGTTCCAATGGGAGATTGGATATTAGGTTCTTCCATGAACAAAAGAGCATTGTAATGCTCAACTGACAATTCCCATCCAGGCTGGTCAGGAGGAGTGCTTGGTGCAGAAAGCGACTTCTATGACCTCGTTGAAGCGGTTCGTGATCATGCTACTCCAAGAAGCTCTTCGGCGGACTTACGGAGATCTAGCATATCGATAAACCCTTGAGGGTTTACGTTTATTCCTATGACTTTGAGTAAGTCCGTACAACCCCTCTCTACAGGAAGCAGCTTAAATAATCTTCAGCGCTCTGAGAGAAGTATTCCTCATTCCAAATCGCCATTGGGGTGGAGAGGGTCTCTTAGGTTGTGTGTTTGGGTCGGTTTTCCGGGATGCCTTATCTGCTTTGCGTGACACTGAATCCCCGCAGGTTTGGCCTCCTACATAGAATTCCACCTCAACCTGCCGACCGCCTGCCTGGGTCAATCCCAGTAGAACTTCAAGAAGCACATGAACAACCAGATTTGTTTGTTCCTGCCGATATGCACTCTGAATCCCATTTCAGCCCCGAACGACTTGCGGAATGGCGTCGACAGGAACAAGAAGAATGGGTCCAAGAAACCATGGGAGCTCGTGACCTCTATTCACACCCTGCTGGCGACAAGGATACTAATGGGCCCGACGCATTACAGCGCCGACAAAGCACGGACAAACCTGGTGACCAACCATCTTTTGACATTCACCGTACATCTCGGACCTATTCTCCGGTTCTGGCCCATGGACAGCCCTCTGGTCCCCTGACGAATGGTCACCAATGATAACCTTACGAGGTTCCCTTTGCTTTTCCTTGGACATACATGATACATAACTTAATCACAGGCTGAAGTTTTTAATCCGGAAACTTCAAACCTTGAGTACAAGATTCAGAATTATCAATTACTCGGGCATGAGCGTTTTCTCGCATCTAATGATTTATTACGCTGGTGTCAGGGCAAAGGACCATGCAAGTCAAAGGAACCAGTGGATCAACAAGACAGATTTGGTTCAAGTCAGTGTACCCTCCTCGAACCTCAGGTCTATCAAGGATGATACCTTGCTCGTTATATCTCGTTTGTTGGTCCATTTTTTGAATTGATACATTCCTCAATCTTCCTCATACCAGGCCATCAGCGACTTGTTGTTGCTCCAGACTCCGCCTGACTCTCCGAGGGAGGCACAAACTCAAGACTGGAAGCGATGACCGGCCAGACTGATGACCAAGGGCGAAAATCAGTTCGAGTGTCAGTCTAAATCAATGATTCATCAACCTTCTTCAAATCCAGGATGGCTACCATGCCGAATTTGTTTCCAGACGTTCCCCATGACATCAGATGTCCGAATTTCCTTCCAATGGGTTAAGAAAAAATCGACTTGAGCCTATATATGGGCTACTTAGGCCTTTACGGTCGACTGGCGGAGGAAGAAAAATACCCACTTTGCGAATGTCCTCGAATGCAGCCGCAAAGGGAGAAAATACTTCATAAGCGATATTGTCGACTGTCAGCGACTTTAAGATATGCTAAAAGGAGGTAGCGCGATCAACGAGAAACAGAAGAATTGAGAACATTGAGTCGAACTGACCTGGGAAGCTCGTTCTTTCAACTCTTGAAGTCCCATTACTAGCAAGTTCTTGATTCAATGCAAGAAGCGTACGGAGTGGTAAAATGACAGACGATCAGCAAGCCTATATACCGACTTCGCAGAGCATGGCTCAGATCGCTCCGGATGGGCTTTTCGACATACTTTGATCCAATCGCGCCGCGTAGTTGATTCCTCACGGTTGTGTACGTGGGCCTGTCCCTGAGATTCAACAAGTGTTGAGGGTTGAGCTGTAGCTTGGATTGGAGTCGTTTGAGAGCGATCACGAGATGCAAAAGACGAGGACAAGGGAGCGAAGACAATCGTATCGGTATATATCTAGATTTTGTTTCAGATGGATAATTCACAAGGCAAAATGGGACGGTTCGGGCTCACATAGTACAAAACAGCGAAGTATGTAGCATATGAAAAGTCTTTGACGAAAATTTTTCTTTTCGGCGGATATTTTGTGACATTCGGCGATGGAATGGATGGTGAATGGGTGCTGCGAGGACTGGACGGATGCGACAGCTTAGCGCGCACGTTTCGCGCATCTTCTGTTCCTATTACTTCTTCCACATCTTCCGTTACCGTAGCGATGGAAGATTCCAATGAAACAGTAAGATGAGGTTGCAGGGCGTCCTCCTCCGCGGATGGTGACTCCGACTCGCCGCCGTCGTCTGAATCGTCAGAATCTTCGAATTCGTTTGTCGCCAGGTTGTCAGATTCGACGCCCGGAGGATTTTCAATAGGTCCCGGGCCGCACCCTTCTTCGGCAAAACCCGCGCTGAACACTAGAACATAATCAATCATATAACCTGACAAGGGTGTAACATGTTCCTCACTGCTCTCGAAATATTCTGTCCTTTTTAAAATGTGTCGGGAAGCGTATATGGTGCGAGCCAACTTGATCGATTGGCCCCGTTTCATTATGATAAATTCCACATCCGAGTAGTAGGGATCATCCAGGAGGGAACCGACGGTAACAATGAGATCCGTGGGAACTAGCTGCCTGGCTCTAGTTGTTTGCGGGGGTGGCGGGGCTGGCGTGGATGTTATGGTACATGTTATAACGAAGGCATCGTGAGCCTTAACGCTGTGCGTCTGATAGTACACAGCATCCCGCCGAGCAAATTGGGCCCTGCCATAATGTCATAGTAAACTATACACAGGAGCATACTGAAGAGGATGGACGTACCAACCCCAGTTCGCTGTCTGATAACGGCACAGCTCACCTTCCTTCTACGTGTTTTAGGGAGGGGGGGGGCTCACCTTGTGCGAAAATACATGGTTGTTCGCTTCCTTGGAGTTGATCACCGTTTTTCCGATGCTGTATCTTTCAAGTCAGATGTCACTGTGGCACGAGAGAGAACCTACTTTCGAAGGTCAAAAGTAAACTTGTATACGCCGTCTCGAACCCATCTTTGGGTACACAGACAAGGAATTATAAGAGGAGTGGTTATTTTGCGTGACCCGCACATACCTTCCTGATTCGCTGATCGCAGATTCTCTCTCCTCAGCCGTGGGCTTTGCATCTGGAGATTAGCGACCTAGGAGCTACTGATCCTCCCATCGGCTAACCTCGCATGAGAGATAGAGGCTGACATAACCCCCCTCCGGTGTGCCATCTTTGGATACACCTGCATTCGCATAAAACAAAATCTGTAAAACCAGGGTTGTCCGAAGACAGGATCAACATGATAGACTCGACCTTACCTGCCAGCGTCCGTCGCCGAACTTGGCAGACTTAGTTACCTTTGACTTGGTATCACCTTTTGTGGAATCGAATAGATTCTTGAGACCTCTGAGAGTCCATTCGAAGGTGACAGAAACTGATTCTTGGCCATCACTTTGCACATCCATGGTGACCGAAGTGTAGGAACATACATTGACACGTGCCTCATACAGTAATAATATGACGTCATCGGTTTCCCTCCAACATCTTCCTAAATTCATCTTGCCCCTTCGACTCCGCCCCAGTACTGGTGGACCCTACTGCACGTTTTCGAGGATTTCCCAAGCCAGCTCTCGGGCGTGACGCAGCTGCCCGTGGCACAAACAAATCACCAGTCTTGGGTGGCGGCGCGGTCCGGCGACTCGAAACAGCGTCTGACCCCTCTTCAGAAAGCTGCAAAGTATGGCCATTAAAAATGACTGGTTCAGAGCGTAATAGCAATTTTCCGGCTTCCTGTTTCAGATCGGTAAATATCCTTTGAATGAAGCCGACTATGGATACTGACAGCGGCACTTTCCAGCTCGACGATGGCTTCCTGCTGTTCCATCAACACCTCTACCCTTTTCACTGTAGCAATTTTCTCGAGAGCCTGTTGCAGAAGACCTTCTTGGGTTCCAATTGGCAGATTGCGGACCCTGACAGATCTATTCCGAACATCTGCTTTTTGACTGAGACCAGAGGTTGTAGAATCACTGATTCCAGCTATATTTCCTGACGAATGATCAAATCTGACAAGCCACATACCGAGTTTTGGCGCGAGCTCGACTATCGGCAAGTGTGACAGCAATTCTTCTTTTTTTCAGCTCGTGATTATTGGCCTCGAGAGCATCCAGGGCGTCTTTCTTCAACAAAGAAACAAAATTCATACAAGGTGTAGAGCAGGAAATTTTTGGGAACACGTACTTCTTGTTCAAACTCCACGAATGCAAAACCTTTCGAATGGCCTTTCTCGTCTTCAGCCATCCTGACTTCTTTGATAGTTCCATACTGGTAATTCCAAATGAGGAGCAAGCAAAGAAGAATCTGGCAAGCAACACACAGTTTTAAATAGTTTCTCGAGATCAGCTTTGTTCGTGAATTTGCTCAAACCAGCAACGTATATCTCCCTATCGTTCGCATCATGATCTGTCCTTTCTTTCTTTCGCTCTGGATTGGAGATCAACACGTTCATCGAGAAACCAGGTTCGAGTTCACGGCCATGTAGTTCAAGGGCGTTCTCCGCACATGTCTAGCATCGACAAACAGTAAGTCAGCAGCATAAACAATTGGCCATATTTGACACACCGGAGACGTGAATTGAACATAACAAAACCGCCTTGTGTTTTTGAATCTTTTACTTGGCCACCGAACATCGAAAATGGTCCCATACTGGTCATTTGATTGTAAGACGGTTCGTGAAGTGATATTACAGTCCTCACGTTACCGAAAAGCTTTCGAATCGCTGCATCGTCGGCAGATTCGGGAAAGTTTGTGACGTAGAGGGTTGATTTCCATGCTAGATGCACAGCTACTTCCTGTCCTTGCAATCTTTTTTTGTCTTTGGTCAATGCAGCGGGAATGGAATCCTAGATGTTGCAAAACTATAGGTACTGTCGCCAAGGAAGGTGAATATGGTACATACTCGGTCCCAAAATTCGACGGTAGCGACGAGCATATTGGGTAACTGGGTCATCTTGACCTCCCGGATCTTGCCACACTATTTTGCGAACAAATGAGTGAATTAAATACTTCCCGAAAAACGTAGGACTGACGTCTTTGAACAGTTCGCCCAACTCCTCCTCTGTCACTTCTGATGGAAGGTCGGCGACGAAGACAGTGGCATTCTCTCGATCTCTGCGCAAAGTCGAGTTGAGAATCAGTAGAAAAGAGGACTAGACCACGCACCTTTTTAACGGTGTAGGTTTGTGATCTGGAATATATTTAGATTGAATAAGCTTGGAAATGAGCTTGCGAAAGTACTAGCCAGTTTTCGCCTTTTTGTTCATCTCTACAGGCTCATCTTCCGCTTCTCGCTTTGTTCCACGCGCTTGAGGAGCATCAACCTCCATGGAGGAGTCCACCTTTGATACAGGAACCTCGGCGACAGGGACGTTAGCCGCTTGTGTTTCCATCGCCATCTGCATCGCTTCAAAAGAAGCCCGCTGTGCTTCCTGAACGATAAACATCAGCGCAGAAGCGAGGATCAACTTCGCGTCTACCCTCACCTTGACTCGGCGCATATTGACCTGATATTGTGCCTTTTCGATTTTATCCAAGCATATCTCCAAGTCTTCAATGGACCCGTAAATATGTTCAAATGAAGTCCAAGCCTCCCAAATCGCCTCCGGCCAGTCGAGATTCTTTGTATGGATATCAGTGAATATTTGTCGCGCTTCTTCATACCTCCCATGTTTTCTAGTTTTGAGAATGTGATTAACAAGGCACTAGATAAAGGGAAAATGGCAGCGCACATCAGAACGTCGGCGTAAGATGTCCAAGCCATGTAGCTGGACTTGTTGGATTTCGTTGCGTTTTTCCAAACGGCGATGGCGCTATCGGAAAGATTCACACTTTCGTACTAGAGACGAATCAAGTCAATAAAGCATGAAATGCAACCAAGGATACCACCGACAATTTGAGTCAGATATTTTTCCAGGCGAAGTCTGCCATCCCCTGTTTTTGAAACTATGATTCGATTGTTTACTGACTGTCATGTCGGTGTAAGCTGTATTCACCTTGATGCGCCATTTCTATCCCATTCTCTAAGACCGCGATCAACGTCGGAATTATCTCATCATCTTAACGGGATCAGAAGAATTAAATTGATACTCTGAAAACAGGTGCTTCACACTCACCATCTGGCTCAGCGGACATTCGGCGCCGTTCATAACCTGCCCGAGCAAGAACGAAAGGAACAATCTGCTCAACGTCTGCTTGCAGCATTTTCATACTGAAAGCCTGGCTAAATACATCTATATCCTGGGTAGTTTCTCAAGGGGCAAAGTAAAAAACAACAACATGAACCTACCCGAAACGGTGAGCGAAATATCCGCCGAATCTTTGTAGCGTTCCTGGAAATAAGACATTGAAATGATGACACAAACAATTTAGAATTGGTCTAACCAAGAGCCGAATGTACCGCGCCCACACTTCACCGGAACCTGGAACGCTCCTCACAGCTCTTTTCAGAACGGCGAGTTCAATATCATTTCCGGCGTCACCGATTCTCTGTCGGCAGATCAGATCGAGCCCAAGACATAGAAGGGAATACACAGTAGCCACCAGAGAATCGGAATAGCCCACCCAAAACACTCGCAGCGCCTCTTCAGCCCCCGCTTCTCCATTGAATCGTCGTTTAGCTGCCTCAGCCACCGCGCGTTCATGAACAGTCGATAGCAGAAGTATGTCTGGGTTTTTCGCGCGTCGCTCAAAAGCAAGGTAGCGTGCGTAGGTGTCAAGTGAGAAGTGGCTTTGAACCTAATGACATTGAGATTCGGCTATTGACGGGGCGTTGGTCTAATTACCAGAGCTGTTTCAAAGCTTTCACGACGTTCGAAAGCTTTGGTACCTTGAGATTTGATTTTGGACGCTGTGATGAGGAGGGATTCATATTCAAGAGGAGATTTGTAGTTCGTTGTGAATGTTGAATAAACTTGGAACGTCTCATCAGGGTCTTGAGCATATAGGAATTATCGTTTAAAAAAAGTGACATAAGTGACGGAAGCGCCTTACCTGCGTGGGGCTGACGCAAACGATTGAGGAGGAATGGCTGAATAGAATCGATAAGAGAAGCTCTATAGGTACGGTCAGAGGCAGATCTTCAGTGACAACTGGATAGTAACAACGAACCTCTCTGATGCAGGAGCAGCTTCTAAGACCTGCAGCTCCCAGTCGCGCTGGAGGTCCCAAAGCAGATGGCTCTAGACGGCGTGTCAATGGAATGCCATTTCGGAGGTAAAATGCGTCACCTGGGTTAAATGCCCGATTCCTTTATTAACCACTTTGGTAATTGCCTCTCGAGTCCAAGTAGTTGAGAACAAGTCTCCCAATTCGGTAGGTCTGGTCCCCAAATCCAAATAATAAGCGTTCCGGCCAAGAATAAATTGCAAGTGTTTCTGAAGAATCGGAATGGCTATTTATGCATAGAGTCAGAGACATCATCGTTATCAGTTCAGGTGGAACGCACATAGATAATCCACTTCCGCTGTATTATAGAGCTCGAGAAGCTCTTCCACTCCCTCTGCGGTCTCTAGGTCGACAGCTCCTGTTTTGGCTTCAAGCAATCGAAACCACACATTGTCGCCTGCCGCGAGGAACTGCGGCAGCATCTCCAAGGCAGACTGGACCTCAGCTTCCATGCCTTCCATAGACTGGGCAAGACGGATATGTTTTGCATGCAACGTAATATCATAAGGGCTCTCGGTAAGGTCGTTCAGCACATTAGCCAAGGCGTCCAGGGATTGCGCTTCGTCCATGACGCGTAACCAAATGGATTAGGACAGGCTCTGTTGAGCACTTTCAGAGAGTACGGCAGGGTTCTTGAGCCCCAAGGGAACGTGATAGGGATGAACCGGCTATCTTCCGCTGACTGTGGTCGGCCTCGAGACTTGGAAGCGACAAAACAGGGACTGGACCGGTGACGCGCTTGAGGACACAGCCACTGGCCGAGTTGAAGTTCCCCGTTCCCAACCCCGTCAAAACCTCAGACGACCTCGTCCCTGCAGCACGGATTCGTTATCCCCGCGATAAATATGACAGGAACACTACTAGAGCTGCACAGCTCCCCGTCGGGATCTATTAGTACCTTCCTTTGTCAATGTCAAGTTTTCGGCACTTGATCCATTATCGGAGTCTCCTGGCCATGGCACTTTACTGATGCTGTACAACTTGAACACAATAAAAGCAGCCGTCGCTTATCAGCCAACGGTTCTCTCCCCCCTCTCTTCATGCCTTGCACGTTGAGGAGAACCCACCAGCGAGTGGTGACATTCGCGCGTTCGATCGCGGATGCTGTTAGGTCGAGGTTATCCAACCCACCGTAAGTTCCATCTCTGCATGAACAGGCCGTTTCCCTTCTGACTTTGTGTGTTATCTAGATTATTCCCCGTGGTCCATACATGTTCGCCCTATAATACCACTCCTGTGACACACGGGCAAGATATCGGTCGGCCTCGACAGCTTCGCCGGCGTCACATTTCTGAGGGTAGACGCGTCCATATCATCCATAGACTCCCGTTTGAGCTCCTTGCCCATGTTTTCGTTCTCGGGGCCGAAGACGATGCCAATTTTGCAATCACGGTATCGCAGGTATGCAGAGCCTGGAGAATTTTGGCCCTACGCACCCCGGCTGTATGGCGTCGGATCACATTAACAGCGGACCTGGATTTCTTGGGCGAGAGAATTCGGCGTGCTCAATCTTGCACGCTTGACATTCAGCTACTCTCTTGGTGCAGAACGGGGTCAGGTTACCCTCGACACCAATTTCTCGATGCAAACGCAGTGAAGTTGCGCATGCATCTGGTGACGCCGCTCGTTTCGCGTTGGCGATCTCTTGAGATTATCTTCTCAGAATACTCACCGTTTCTTTGGAACGCGGCCCTAGCTAGAACTTGTTCGAGAAATCGACGACCTCGGGCGTTGGAGCAAATCACACTCGTTTACCGCTTAAACGACGACCCCAACGAGTTCAGTCTCTTTTCCGGCTGCGCTCCTAAGCTCCGTAAAGTCACAGTCGATGGTATTAGGTTGGCCTGGCTACCCTCGCTGTTCGCGAACCTCACGCATCTAGACTACGCGCACCATGGTTTCACAGTAGGGCATCAAGCAGTTGACGATGTCATGTCAATGCTTCAAGTGTCCACTCGTCTCCTCGAGTTGCGCCTACTCTTCCCTCGCAAGCCGTTCATCGTCCTACCCACAAGGACATATCCGGTGACGCGACGCGTTGCTCTACCCTCCCTCGCACATCTTCACCTTCGCATAGAAGGACCAGACATTCCTTTTGAACTCGCCCAGATTATGACCCTCACAATCACTCCGCGCCTTACCTCTCTGCGTCTGATCGACCTTGATCGAAGACATCACTCATTTCCCAGCCTGAAGTCGTTCTTTTATGTGTATGCTATCCCCCCTTCTCTTCAATATTTGCACATTGATCATGGTTGGTACGATCATGGAATGATTCCCCCGATGCTCCGTTCGCTGCCCGATTTACACCAGGTGGAAATTCGGAGACCACACGCACCCGATCATGTGTTGGATTTGCGCACTCGAGATTTGAAGCGGAGCCACGGACTGAGACGTAGACACTTGCATGGACATTCGGGTTCGACCAGCCAAGGTCCCTGAATGGCCCATTTATTACACATGCATTTGTAGATACACGCTAACATGAGCGTTACCATCCCCTCGAGTCATTTGTCAGCCATCTATCCGTTATGCCCGACTTTCGCCACAAAACACTCTTTGACTTGTCAAGACGTATAGCCGTTGTAACAGGAGGAGGTACAGGTATCGGGTTATCGATCGCACAAGGTTTCGCCAGCGCTGGTGCAAAGGTCTACATCACAGGGCGGCGTTTTGATGTCCTCGAAAAGGTTGCTAATTCGTGGAATGAGCATAAGACTGCTGAAGCAGGCGAAATCATCGGGTAAGTCGTCGCCCTCCTTGATTCTGACAGATTGACAAACCATTTTATAGACTGCAGATGGATGTGACGAGCAAGGAGAGTATCATTGATGGGAAGGGGATCATCGACGAGAAGGAGGGAAAGCTGCACATCCTGGTTAACAAGTTAGTTTGTTCCACTACACTTCTGTAACGTGAAATGTTGATTGGTAATAAAGTGCCGGCCAAGTGGGACCTAAGACCTCGACACCTGAACGAGCTGATGCAGAAACGCTCGGCAAGACGTTGTTCGATAACGAGACATTCCAGCAGTGGGGGGACGTGTACGCCATCAACACGTTCTCCATTTACTTTGTCACGTCTGCATTCCTGGGGCTTCTTGACAAGGGTACTCAAGACGTGCAAGGATGGTCGTCGAGTGTGATAAATATCACCAGCATCAGTGGGGTCATTAAAATGGCTCAAGAACATGTGCGCTTTCCCTCTTTCTCTCTAGAAATAAATCCGAGCACTGTTCCAGTTCGCGTACAACAGCTCCAAGGCAGCGGCGTCGCACCTGACGAAGATGATGGCTACGGAATTCGCGTTGAAGGGCTTGGACGTCCGTGTGAACGCGATAGCCCCTGGGGTATGGGCTTCAGAGATGACATATGATCATATCGGAGCGGACTTGGTGGACAAGATAGGGAAGGGCGTGCAGCCTGTGCCGGCTAAGCGTGGGGGAGAGTGAGTGTTAATCCTGTCCTCTTTCTGCATTCTGAATGTGTTTAGTCCGGAGGAGATGGCGGGGACAGCGTTGTATTTGGCGTCGCGTGCAGGGGGTTATACGAACGGACAAGAGGTTGTGGTGGACGGGGGATACATTGCGGTGAATCCAGCGACGTGTTGAGTGTAGTGTAGAGACGTGAGAAATGGTTGTTTACCTGAATTGACTGCTCCTCCTCTCCCCCTCTTGATGTCTCATCTGCCGCGACGAGCAACTCCGCAGCCACAACAATATGCTGCCGTTCCCCAAAGCCCTCAGTCTACCATGAACAAACAGTCCGCTCCTCGCCATGTCACCCGCAAACCAGCACGGACACCGTCCGTCAACAGCCAGTATAAACAGACCATGCAATCCGGTAGAGGTGCTATTGCAGCGGGCGTCGCATCTGGACAGATCGGCGGAGGCTATGGGCCCTATTCTGTCCGTCTTTTTCCTGGTTTCCGTCATAGTTGCTGAACAACCGCAGTACCACGCAGACCCTTCGAGAAACGCCGGACTTCACAGCGCCTCGCGGTACAGCCACGCGCCCTCTGAACAATCTATGTCCACCGCCCCAGAAAAACATCTTATCCAGCCTACTACCTCAACCGTCCCTCAGGTTCTTTGGGACAAAGATCCCGACTTGGACGATGCTCTCCACACCCCCGATGCACCTGGCCATAGAGATCGTTCCTTCACATTATTCTCCGGTCGAGGTTGGCTGAACGCCGGAGCTCTTTTTCTACTGGTCGCAGGCCTCCTTGTCCTCTTCGCTGGCTATCCTGTGATCCATTATGTCACCCACCCACCAGGTAAAATATCGGGATACAACCTTGGCGGGATCAATGCCTCCGGTCAAATACCAGATTTACCTGGTTTGCCCTCACTAATAGACCGCGACACCCCCACGAGCGCTTTCACAAGGACAGGATCAGATGGAAAGACGTACGACCTCGTTTTCAGCGACGAATTCAACATCGATGGACGGACGTTTTATCCTGGTGACGACCCCTATTGGGAGGCTGTAGACCTCCACTATTGGTGAGTTACGCCCTCTCTCATACCATCACACTGTCCCTCATGGTGTTTTTTGCAGGCCAACTGGCGATCTCGAGTGGTATGACCCAAGCGTGAGCACGGCCCCCCTCTCATGTTGTATATCCTCCTTATCAACCACAATTCAGGCGGTCACTACGCAAGATGGAAAGCTTGTAATTACACTTTCAGAAGAAAACAATCACGATCTTAATTTCAAAAGCGGTCCGTTCGCCCCTTTCGACTTGTGCTCTTTTTCATGAGTATTCTTGACGCAGGTATGATGACCTCATGGAATAAGCTGTGTTTTAACACGGGTTACGTTGAGGTCTCCGTCAGCTTGCCCGGTAGTCCCAAGGTTCCAGGCTTGTGGCCGGGTGTCTGGTCAATGGGAAACCTCGTCAGTCTTTTTCCACCTTGCATTAGTCTCTTATCTGACAATGAGTAGGGTAGGGCCGGTTTTGGTGCGACTACGGAAGGAATGTGGCCATACAGCTATGACACCTGTGACCTTGGTACTTTTCCGAATCAAACGACCGCAGGTGGCTCTCCCCAAGCTGCAGTTACAGGTGCAAGCGATGGCACGACCCTTAGTTATATGCCTGGGCAACGGCTCTCCGCTTGTACTTGTCCTGGATCGGACCACCCTGGTCCATCGGTGACTGACGGACGTGGCGTTCCAGAAATCGATATTCTAGAGGCTCAAATCGATGTCTCCGTCTTCCATGGCCAGGTGTCGCAGAGCTTCCAGTGCGCACCATACAATTATCACTACCAGTTCGATAACTCCTCGACAACGATATTCGACGCAAGCCAGACATCATACAATACTTACAAGGGAGGTGTATATCAACAGGCGGTCTCCGCTGTCACCTACGTTTCAGACGATAACTACAATGGCCAAGGATATGCGCCCTATGCTTACGAGTGGCACTTTGATCAGAATAAAAGAAGCAACGGATACATCACGTGGTATAGCTCTGGCGTGCCATCATGGACTATGGCTGCCGCAGCCATAGGAGCTGACTCCACGGTACAGATTAGTGAGCGACTGGTACCAGAGGAGCCAATGGTGAGTGTAACACTTGAGCTGTCCGCCTTGGATATGGGATTCGAAACCTGACTGCCATCCAGTACCTAGTGTTCAATTTAGGCATCGCACCTGGGTTCCAAAGACCAGATTACAAAAACCTGCGGTTCCCGGCGAAGATGTACATCGATTATATACGGGTATACCAGAAGACAGGAACGCAGAATGGGGTTACTTGTGATCCTCCTTCTCATCCAACCAGCGCTTATATTCAAAAGTATGTCCTCACGTCGTTCAATTTGTGCTTCTGATATTCATTATCGTTGAAGACATCTAGACGCGTACTCGAATCCCAATCTCACTACATGGGCTCAAGCGGGGAATACCTTTCCACGAAACAGGCTTTATCACGGATGCTCCTGAGTGTCGTTTCATCGTGCACTCGTGTCTGACCCCTGTTCACCCCCCTCGGCCGCACCCGCTTCCCCGCTCGACGTAGAATCGCCCCAAACTTACCCTCGGTATCTGAAATTCCATCGCATGATCTTCACTCGCATGTCATATACACCGTTCTGCTTGCATATTCCTCACGACCCTAACCTGTTATGTCTCTCAGCTTTGGACCATACTTTACACAACATAAGTTTTACGAATATTCACGGGCACCCTCCATCGCCCAACGCATCGGACTAGTTTCCATCTTATATAAATTACTAGGTGTCATGTATTGTGAATACCATCGAGTGGAGGGAATTGACGATAACAACAGAAATGTGGAGTGCCACCTTCCGGACAACGTGCCTTTTTTGGCGACTCGCTTCTCCGACGACTTGTGTATGCGTCCTTCCAGCTTTACACAGGGTTACCTATGTTTTCGAGGGCAGACCGCAACGACATCAACACTATCCATGGTTTCACGATGCCTTCACAGCATAGAGACGCGTCAAATGCTTCAGGTTCGAGGTCTGTTTCCCCGCCTCCCCCGCTCAGCTTGCACCGGCTCATGAGTTCGATATAGCATGCCACTTCACGATACGACATGGAAGAAGCCACCGACACCCATAAATTTACCAAGAAATGTGCGTTCGAATACGGATCTCCACATCCTGGTCCTCGTGTCTAATATGAGTTTTGCGCAAAGCAGACACGATCGGGCGTGCAGCCGTCACCATACAACTTCAACTCTACGTCAAGTCTACCCAAGCCTGGCAACCCAACTGCATCACGAACATATCTTAAAACGGATTCCGGGCCACCTGCAAAAAAGCAAAAAGTAAGGCATGACGCACGAACTTCAGGGGATATCGTCTTCGGTAGAGGTGAGATCAAGACTAGCTTATATTTTCTGCTCTACTTATGAAATTACAATGGGATTCGAGGTAACCCTGGCATATCGACCATTCCAAAACTCCGTATTCGAGAAGTGATCGAGGTGGACGAGGATGATGAAGGACGAAGTGCCTCGGATGACCCGTTGGACGTTGTTTTCATGGATAACGACGACCCTTTCTTGCCATCGAGTCACAAATTAACCTTGAAGAAGTCAAGGCGATTTGCATTTCCAACCCAGAAGGAACCGACCAAGGAGCATGCATGGGAAGAGGAATATCGCCTGGTGCAGGATGGTGGAGCGACAAAGTCTCTAGGGAGAAAAGTGCCGAAGGATCTCGAGTTGGGAGTGGAATCGTCTATCGAGGACTTCTCATCGCCAGACTCCGAAGCTATGGAACCGTTGCCACCCACACTCAAGAAACCATCCCTTGAACTCGTCGAACAGCTCGTTCCACCAAGGAAACAGGGAGGCGTGGTGCAACAACATGTTGCCAAGTACAATTCAAACGACAGCGGTCAACCCCCGTTCCAGAGGATAGATCTTCGAACGAAGCAGCCTATCAGCATGAAAGCGCAGATGAAAATGAAGGTATGCCATAAGGACTACCCTGATGCCGATCTTCTAAATATCTTATGTTTTAGGTGATTCCGTCCAAGAATAATGAACAGGATACTTTGTCCGCACCGAGTTTTCCGTCGTCTTCAGACACCAAACACTCAACTGCAATGTGCCTTCCTTTGAAACGTTGGATCCTAGGTTTGGAACGGAGGGAGGGAGATTGGTTTTTCCATTGGGGAAATCAGGACAAGGTCGGATTCAGTCAAACAGGGCAGAAGATGACAGGGCTCTCGTTTGACCTTCGGAGCGAAGTGGGATCAGCAGAGGTATGTGCGCGGTCCTTTTCTGGGCCGGGTTTGATGTCATCTGTATGCAGTATATGCACCGCTCCGATTGGGCCGACAACGAGAGTCCCGTTCTTACCTTGCAGTCGGAAAAATGTACCAAGAGACTGGAACGCAACACCGGTCGCTTCATATTGGGCACGCGACTTCATCCTCACTGATTTCCCTCAACGTTGATTGCAATTCACAGGTGATAAACGCTGTGGAAAGATTGTTTTGGACTTTGATAGGGACCATGCCACCTGGGACAATGCTGCTTATGATGCATTGGTAGCGTTTATCAAACGTCATGTTACAGACAGTTCTGCAATACGGTACCTTGTGGAGTTTGTCGCACTTGAAATGGAGTTCTAACATATAGGATTAGGCCTAGTGGAGCTCGATCCATCTTGGAAACAGCGGAGCAAGGCGTTGTAAAAGCCGCGGACTACCTTCCTCATGGAAACGGACGGTCTATCCAATCCAGTCGACCCTCGAAATCCTCTTCTCTTGGAGGGAGACCTTCGAACGAACGCAGACCATCCCCTGTTGAAGCTGTCAGCACTTCATTTTCTCGGGGGGCGTCAGTCTCCACCTCCCGCTCGACGTCCAGAGCAGTGTAATCATTCACCCTATCGTTCATTCTGTGCTTGACGGCTTACGTTCACCGTTAGGCCGAATACTATATCCACCGATTTGACAATCATTTCTGAGCGTCGATCATCCCGTCAACAAGCTCTTGTAGAGAACCGCATGCCACCAGAAGATTTAGAAGAGGTGTAAGTGGCAGTCCTATGTTGGAACCTTGTTTTCTTTATGGTTTTGGCTGTACAGTATTCTGTGCTTTCCTCAAGGTGTTCCAGGGGCTGTCAACATCACCGTCGGTGATATGAAAAGACTGGAACCTGGAGAATTCCTCAATGATACCCTGATAGAATTTGGGCTCAAGTGCGAAAGTTCCTTCTGCCTGGTTCATAGGCTAAGCAACACCTTTAGGTTGTGGCTTCGGAGATTGGAAGAGCGGGACCCGGAACTTGCAAAGCAAATTCATGTTTTCAACTCCTTTTTCTACAAGAAATTGAACAAGAAGAAGTGCGTTGCGTCGTTTCAGTTGACATCACGCTATTGATTATATTCTCCAGCATAGATGAAGGTTATGACAGTGTACGGAAATGGACATCCAAATTTGATATATTCAACAAGAAATATATTATTGTTCCTATCAACGAGAAGTGCGTTTCTGAATGCATAAACTCCTCTTTGTTAAGACTCATTGGCTTGGAATAGTCTCCATTGGTATCTTGTTATTATATACCATCCCGAACATGTCCTCTGTTCTCCTCCTCCTTTGGACAGTCCATCGATGCGGACTCGGAGGAACACCATCGCAGTTGAATCACCTTTGCGTCCACGGCCTGTAGATACTGGAAAACCCTCCATCAATGCAGCCTCGTCGATCGATACCGAAAAACGCTTTTCTGCTAGTGAACACTCAAGAATGGATGCCGAGTCGTCAAGTAACAACGGACAGGAGTCCAGTATACACCGAATAACATCCACCCACCAATCACCGTCATCGACGGTGATTTCGACGTCAACTTCCAGTCGGGCTTCATCCGATCCACCCGATGGGAACAAACATGAAGCTCCCACTAGCGAGATCGACGAAGTTGACGAGCTTTTGACGACTAATGTTGGCTCATGTAGTATCGACGGGACTATGGTCACTGTGACACGCGAGGATTGGAGCCCTACACTTTCCGTTGCAGGGGTCGGCGATGCGGAGGATCTCATGGAAGTGGACGAAAATTTCCCCGTAAATCGCCAGTATCCAGGGGGAAGCTCCCCGACTGTCTCGGAGATGGCAAAGTCATTTGTTCCGACTCGTCTGCCGTCCCCCCATGACGCCGAAATGGAACAAGCTGAAGTTGGGACATCTGGGACGTTGGACCCTTCGGGAGATGTTCACAGTCTCTTTTGGGACGAAGGCGACGCTGTACATCCTGACAGATTTTATCAGTCGCCACCAAAAAAGGTTTATGGAAAGCAAAAATTGGCACCTGTGATACCAGAGGATATTTCTGTTGGTCCCGACGAAGATCAGCAACAAGCGGAACTTCAGGAAGAGGAAGATACAGTTCCTGAGTCTGCGTTGGAGAGAACGTCTGTGTCTATCTGCTCTAGACTCTCGCAAATCTATGCGCTCTTTCTGATCACTTCTAATACTACAGGACATACATCTTCACCCTAGATTCTCTTGGGTCCAGGCATCCACAAGCCATAAAACAACTCACGAACTACCTTGAGAAGGAGGCTAAGGACAAGAAAGCGGCGACAGTGACAAGTAAAGCAACAGGAAGGCAGGCCATCGTGAGAGCGTAACTCGATTGATGTTACTTCCAAGTGCTAACTTCCTTGATTTTCCCCACTAATTTAGGTTCCTGTCCAGCCGAATTACTGCGATTGCGGACTGTATCTTCTTCACCTGGCGGAAACATTCATGACTGCCCCAGACATGTACTGCAATCTCATCCTGGTAAGATACCAACTGCATTTTTTTCGGCTGGTTGTCTTAGAGTTTCACATCTCTGTAGTCAGGGAAAGGCAGGAAAACAACGCAAGCCGAGCGACAACAGCAATGGCACGGCACCAAAGTCCAGGACCTGAGGGACAAACTTGCGACAGAGATCATGCAGCTGTCTAGGGAGTGGAAAGGCTCAAAGGAGGAGGCAAAGAAGAAAGAGGAAGGGAAAGGAAAAGTGGTGGAGACTGTAGAGTCTTCAGATGACGAGGTCGATATCGTGGAACATACGCCGGCGGTCGTTCCGGACAAGGCTACGCGAGGGAAAGCTGGGAAGGGGAAAGGTCCAGCTGCGAAAGTGAAGCCTTTGCGGCTCAGACAGTGAGAGTATCGGGTCAATGTCCAGTGTATTTTTCGCGCCTTTGCTGATTTCATTTTTCTTTGCTGCTGAATACGATACGAATTCTATTATGTCGAGATATGATGGGGCTTGTTCTTTTTTAAATTATGAAGTGCATAATACCTTTTTATACTTACAGAAGTGACGCAATACTTATCAATACTTAGCTATTGGAATATGGATGCAGCCAGTGAACGCGCCGTTAGAAAAACTTGGACTTTGAACACACTATGGCTTCAATAGCCTTTGCGTTGCTGGGGACTAGTGTTGACGAACTTACTTGCAACTTGTAAGTGCCCTGTACTTAGACGTAAAAGTGTCCAATTTATGTAACCGAGATATCCAACGACTGTGAAACTAGGTAAGGTTCACCTACAACGTGTACAACTTGAAGTCCGATCCCCCGCCAAACGGAGAGATGCCCCCCGCTATGATCCTCTTGTTTTGATAATAGAAATTGGTCGTGGTGGTGGCCAGCAGCAGCAGCAACACGAATTGGCAAGCAATGCTTGCATAGATCCCAGGTAGATATCGCGGGAAGTCGGCCTGCCGAAAGACAGTGGTCGCGAATATCCCACCGATCCCGCCGAACGAGACTACCAATGCGGTGCTAACTGCCCGTTTCGTGTGGGAGGTGATATTGTTCGAGGTCTTTTGAGCCATCAATATGCAAAATCGACGGCAGGAAGTCGAAACCTACATAAGCTAAAATTCCCGGAATGCATCCAGCTGAGCCAGCATTGGCCAGGAAAATACCTGGATTGCCAGGATCAGATATTTTCAAGTTGAACGGCACCCTTGGACCTGGTCTCACCGGCGTAGCGCCATCCTGGAGCAGACAAAAATCCAGTCAGAACCAATCCTATTATTGTTAGCATAGTCTGGATCGCGATGAATAACGCCCGGTGCCGGTACATGTCAGATAACCAAGCAAAGAACAAGATGCTGATGGCCTATCGAGAAGAAATTAGCGAATCGCTGCAATGCATGAGACTTGATGAGCTCACGGCGAAGACGTATGGAGGAGCACTCTTTCGAGCCAAATTTTAGCCCGGGCGTAAGAGTCTGAAAGCGGGAAAACATACTAGAAACAATGACTCCGTGATACTCCACCCCGCCCCGCGTAGAATGATGGTCACGAAAAACCTGATTGGAGGGAAGCCTGAGGATCAGCTTCCTTTCTCCATCCAAAACCAATGAAGAAGTTGTACCCGATGGCGTAGGCAGGAACTGTGACGCACATGTACATCAACGCTAAAAAGGACAATCAACTCAACAGCCATGATAAATAACAGCTAAATCTACCGAACGCCCAGACGGTCCAATCAAACAGATGCTTGATTAGTTTATCCTTGGTCAAAACATCGGGTATAGAGTCTCCGCGGTCACGCTCGACACGTTCTAGGATGAACTGGGTCTGTTCGGCGCTCAAGAAGGTGTTTTGATCCGGGAAGTCTGTTAAAAAGAACCAAGCAATGATGCCAAATAGGATGGTGACGGCGCCCTCGATGATCTTCGGAGTGCATGTTAGCTTTGAATTATTGGTCTCTCGCGAGACTCACAAAAATCCACCCCCATCCTGGAATACCGCACTTACCGCCGAGGAGGCTCAAAACGTATGCGAAAAGAGCGCTGAACCCTCCTGCTAAGATGGAAATGAGATAAAAGGCTGCGAGGCTAAGGCGGATGTGTTTCAGAATAATGGATGCTAAGCGTGAAATTGGGATCCACCGTTTCTGTACTTCATGCCGCGTGTACCTGAAGACGAATGATTACTAAAACCGAGAGAAAGCTGAGACAGATAATGGTATGGAACCATACCACGTAGTGATCAAAAAGACTAAGGCGGGGAAAAATCCGGCCTATATCAAGTGTTCAGAAGGGCTAATGCACTGGAGGGCAACGACCTACCTCGAATGCACCAAGAAGTACTCTGCAAAAAGCGAGAAGACCCCAGTTCGGCACAAACCCCATGCCCAATTGGACGCCTCCCCAGGCGATGGCGCAGAATGCGAGCCAATTGCGCACGCCGAGGTGGCGGAGGAAGATGTTACTAGGCAGCTGACTACAGTCGTCATGAGCGTGAAGATAGATGAGAGTCGAAAGGAGTCGATTTACAAGAGAACATAGGGCAAGAAATATATAGCGGAGACGATGCTGTAACGGGAGCCGACGGACAATCGCTGTGCATTTTCAAGTCAGAGACGGACGGGCAGTGAAGGACGCTATTGAGATGTACGAGATCGTGCTCCATGCCTGCGATCCGAGCAATGCCCAGGTTGGTCCTGTCGATCAAAGCCAGCGCATACAGCATGCCAAGTAACGGGAGCAATCGTAGGTCCACCCGACGCCTTTGAAGACGAATTGATAAGCCACCATCACCGATATAAGGCGAAAGAGAGCAACTTTACAGCGTCTGGCGCTCAAAAACGGTATTTCCTAGTCGCGCATCCTCATCGTCGACTTCGCTGTGGATTGAAGAAGGTGCTTTGGTCACTGAGGCAGGTGGGCTGGGGGAACGGGGCATCGTACAACGATGGGAGAACAGAGCCCAGTTTCGCTTGCTTTTAAAGACGAACAGGTACCTGAAGAACGTCCAAAATCATGGATGCAATGAAGCTTCTATCTTCGGGCACCTGACGGCTTCGACAAAAATGTCCATATTGTGATCTTGTAGTGGCATTGAGAGGAACGCGCTAAAAGACAAATCCGAAGCCAAGCAGAAATGGAAGGGGGAAGATCGTAAGAAGAACGTCTAGATGCGAGGCTCAGCGCAGTAAAATTGTGAGGGAGCGTACTTACCATCTTTGTCCGATATCATTTCAGTGGGACGCATGTGTGCAGGAAACGACCAGCATCGAGAACGGTATAATCATGTCCGGTGCTGGACAAACAATATCGTTTAGCCCGAATTCCGGTGGTCTTGTGGATCGACATTAGACCAAAGAAATGGCCCGTTGCCTTTCTAGTGATCATGAGTGTTGAACAGTGCTCAGGGGCTCGCTCTTCCGAGGCCAACTCAACTCCGGGCAAAAAAGCCCCGTGCATGTTGAAAGGCCGAGGAGAGGGCGGCGTCGTAAAACGTTTTTCGTTCCCCGAACACGCTCTGATCAGAGGCGCTGTTCTCGAGGGTAAAGATACACGCCGCATCACGAAGTTTCTGGTGAACGAGGGCTTCTTCCCGTCTGTTGGCTGATAAAGTCAAGGACGTAAACACACCCTGGGATTCGAAATTTTCTACATAGTAAGTACGGTGGGCGGGCATCTCATTTATCAGTCGTTATCAGGAGCCGAGCGACGCAGAAGGGATGTGTTCCCGAGGCATAGTAAGTAGTTAGAACTTATAGAAGCAACCGTGGACATGGCTTACACAGTCCCGCTATTCAAAACGGGCGTGAAGCATTCTATCGCGTGCATTGGTATACATTCCTCAGTCAGTTCAAGTTTCCGATCAATCTGAGCCAAGTAAATGACGGAGCATCGTCAGAATCAGCAACAATATGGAACAGGACTAACCTAAACCTAACCACCTGTTCGGGAGCCCCAGCTACAATGCCAACTGCGTAGGTCTGACCTGTAAGCGGCGACAGTTTCGATGGTGACTCAAGCCCAAACTTCTGTCTGCATGGTGGTCTCGGCGGGGTCCCGGTGAATAGAAATCAGGGTATATTATGGGCTTGACCCAGCTGGTTTATCAGTCAAGACAGACGACAGTCTGAGAGACGCGGGGCTGGTGATCGACGTTGGCTAATTAAAAGAGTAGAGGCGTTTAAACAAACGCCTCTTTCAGAAGACGCAGGAGGGCCAAAAAGGCTTTTCTCGAAGACAAAGATGGGACTTTTGGCGCTGGCGATGAAGACGTTGGGGAGAGTCAATGCAAACCTCTTGACGGCGACAAATGACGTCGACACACTTCCGAATTATGGCCACGTGACAAATCTCTCTTCTCCTCCTCATGATCCGTTCACCAGTCAGGCGGCTCGCCACCACCGCTGGAAACCTGCCCAACTCTCGCTCGGCGTTTGTTCCAAAGCTCAAATTTATCAATTGCGTCACCGGTTCCAATGAGTTGATTCCAACCTACCGCGTCCTGGACGGCGTAGGGAAACCTATCGACGGCGCGGAACTTCCAGAGGTCGCCGTCCTCCCCAGCACCGTCTCTACGTGAGCTCACAACCGTCCCATTAGTTGGACAAGTCCCTCGCGCATAAGATGTACGAGAAAATGAATCTCCTGCCTACCCTCGACAATGTGCTCTACAACATCCAGCGCCAGGGAAAGATTTCCTTCTACGTGAGTCTCTTTTCGACAGATTGAATTACCACCTCACACTCGACACAGATGACCTCCGTAAGCAGTGGCCTCCAATCGATTTGAACCCATGATAAATAATGCAATCCAGTATGGCGAAGAGGCCACCGTGATTGGGTCTGCTGCCGCCCTCGAATCAGAAGACGAGTAAGTGCGCCTACTCCAGAATAAAGCTCAGATTGTGACCATCGTTTCAGAGTCTTGGGTCAGTTTATTAACCTACAAAACCGACTTTTCTTTTGATATGCACATCCAACCAAGGTCAATACCGTGAAACTGGCGTTCTATTATGGCGTGGCTTCAGAATCGACGATGTCATGGCGCAGTGTTTTGGACATGAAGGCGACACCTCTGGCAAGGGTAGGCAAATGCCTATGGTACGGTTCCGGACCCTAGTTCCTTGATCCGTTCCGTCATATATTTCCGTTCCCAGCACTTTGGCTCTCCCGAGCATCATTTTCACACAATATCGTCACCTCTCGCAACGCAGATTCCCCAAGCTGCCGGTGTGGGCTATGCACTCTCCAGAAATCCCGCACGACGTTCGCGTTCCATTGCCGCGTGCTACTTTGGCGAGGGAGCCGCTTCGGAAGGAGGTTCGCTCATCCCGCTCCGTGCTTCTCATTGATGATATACTTATTTCGTTAGACTTTCACGCCGGACTGCTTCTCGCGTCCACCATTCCCTCTCCCACGCTCTTCCTCGTCCGGAACAATGGCTTCGCCATCAGCACTCCAAGCACTGAACAGTTCTACGGCGATGGAATTGCTGCGCGTGGTCCGGGCTATGGTATAGATACTGTCAGGGTAGATGGCAATGACATTCTTGCCGTCCTTGGTGCGGTCCGCGAGGCAAGGCGCCGGTGTCTCCACCAAGGCCGTGCCGTCCTTGTCGAGGCAATGTCTTACCGGTATGTTGCGCAACCATTACTTACTTGATTCCGCTAAAACGGTAAGCCAGTGTTGGGCATCACTCGACGTCTGACGACTCTTTCGCCTACCGCGCGCGATCAGAAGTCGATGACCGTAAGAAGATTGATAATCCTATAGTACGCTTCCGGCTGTTCATGGAGTCGAGGGGGTGGTGGGATGCTCAGGCTGAAGAGAATATGAAGGCGAGCCTCAAGGCCGATGTAATGACGGCTCTCAAGAAAGCGGAGGCCATGAAGAGATGCGAACTTGGCCAACTGTTCACCGATATTTATGGCGGTGAAGAGCCTTGGAATATCGTACGCGTTTTATCTTCTTGATTGAATGGTGTCTGACAGAATGACAGAAGGAACAAAGGGAAGAGCTCACTGGTTTGTTGAAAAAGTATGGGGAAGTCTGGGAGCCCTGGCGAACGGAGCTGGCCAAGTTTAGAAATAACGGGCAAGATCTGCTCCGGTGGTAATTGCATCTCGGAACAATTGTAATGTTACACGCCTAATTAAAGAGGGAGGATAGTAGGGACAGTTGATAACGATGTGATCAGATTATGTGGTTACATTTGATTTGCCATCTGCCACGACAGCAAAAATATTCCCGCCATGGCTGAACCCACAAAGCAAGACACAGAGCAAGTCTTTAAAGTCCTCAAGGCTCAAAAGGCGAACAAGGTTATTCTCTCACTGTGCTTTCCCCAGGAAAAAGTCCTTACTTGACCAGTCCTGCTTCGATTGCGGTGCTCGGAATCCGACATGGTCCAGTGTAACATTTGGAGTGTATATCTGTCTCGACTGTTCCAGTGTCCACAGGAACATGGGTGTCCATATCAGCTTTGTCCGGTATGCATTGCGCAACCTCACTTCCTGCGAGCGGTCCTGACCAAAGATAGGTCCACCAACCTCGATACCTGGCAGCTCGGTCAGCTGCGCAACATGAAGATCGGCGGGAATGCATCTGCGACGGAGTTCTTTACGAAACACGGTGGTGCATCCCTCCTCAGTGACTCGGACACCAAGAAAAAATACTCGGGTCGTGTAGGCGAGTTGTACAAGGAGGAATTGGCCAAACGTGTTCGGGATGACATCGCGCGGTAGGACGGCCATGCAAGCTACATTTCCTTTTTTTCCGACTGTTTTTATTCAGATTTCCGAACGGGATCCACGTCGATGGTGCGGAAGCGTCGAGCACGCCTGTCGCAAAAGAGGAAACGGAGGACGACTTTTTTGACTCGTGGTCCAAACCACCCACCCCAAAGTCTTCTGCACCGGGAACTCCTAGGACCACCACTCCACCTGTTTTAGGTAGAACGCCTTCTGGATCAAGTTCCACTTCAGCAACCACAGCCGCCCCTGTCCCCCGTACCATCACATCCTCTGCCGCAGCGCGGCCAGCTCGTCTTGGCACCGGGACCTCCCGCCTCAGCTCCACTGCGTCTACAGCCTCCTCCGCTAGCAACACCCAGCCCAAAAAATCCAAACTTGGTCTCGGAGCAGCGAAAACGAAACCTGTCGACTTTGCACAAGCTGAGCGGAAAGCATTAGAAGAAGCCGAAAAGATCAAACAGCTCGGTTACGATAGACAACGGGAAGAGGCAGAGGAGAAACTTCGAAGTGAAGCGGCGGCAGCGAAGCGAGCAAACGAGACTGGGATCAAGACGAATTCTACGGCGGCGTCCTCGAAGGGTGCCACTTCAAAACCCACTACAGGCGCACAGAAATCTACTGCATTCCCAAGGTTAGGGTTCGGCGCTATTCCCGGTGCAGGTGCTGCTGCTGCTGCCTTGGCCGCATCTCCAGCCCCTACCAGGTCCAGGTACTGCCTCCACCTCATTCCAACGAGAAAAATATATTGATAGGCAGTCATCAATTTAACAGCACTGTCGATGATTCCCCTACTACCGCCCGCGACAAGTTTGGAACTCAGAAGGGTATCTCTTCAGACATGTACTTTGGCCGCGGGTCGTATGATCCCGATGCAGCCAAGGAGGCCCAGACGCGGCTGAGGGATTTTACGGGTGCGACAGCGATCTCTTCAAACCAGTACTTTGGAAGGGAGGAGGACGAGGAGCAGTTGGAGCGTGCCCAATACGGGGGACAGGATGGTGGTATGCTGGGTGATGGCAGTCTTGCTGGTCTCGAGATCGCGGCGAAGGACGCGCTTGCGAAGGTTCTGGCCAACCCTGATGTGCAGCAGGTGGGAGAGAGCATCAGAGCTGGAGCTTTGAAGGTCGGTTTTGTTCCGCTCTATAACCTGCGGCTTCTGTTTTTAAACGTCCCTGTTTGGCTAGCTTTCGGACTACCTTGCGCAAATGTCTGAGCGATAACTTAACGAGTTAATGAAAGGTAATGTGATGTGTTATAGAGGGCTTTGTCGGTATTAGTCCGGATCAACTTGGAAATACATTCATATTTATTTGACTTTTTGGGACGTTTACTCTCCTGGTTACGAGGCCTCGAAGACGTCTGACATCTTCTGGATAGGTTACAAATCTAGTCTACAAATACTAGGACACCCAAATCATGGATTAAAACGGATTATGTGGGTATTAGTGTCCGTGTCCGAGGAAGGAGTTTAAAAGGAATGGAACAAACATCCCTAGAACGACATGGAAAACACGTATTCTTGGATGCAATTCACTCATTGCAGTAGATGACCCAGAATGATCAGAGATAGGTTGCAGAACAGTGGCAACGTACAGAAAGCTTCCCCCCTTTCGGAGAGCAGATGTTAATTATGAATGACAGTATCTCCACAAGGACTTACCGAGACCAAAAGAGTTGTGCCGGTCCACCCACCATCGCCTTGTCCGAATAAAGAGAAGAGCATGTATGATACCATGGCTCCAAGGGGCGTTGCCGAACTGAAGATGGCTAGGTATTTCTTGCATTTTCCTCGGGGAAGAGAGGTTGTGATGAGTGAAGTGGTCAATGCCAATGATGTAGGAGCTATGTAGGGTGATTAAATGAGCGTGTTGTCGGTTTGCAATATGGATTGACCTTTGTGTATGATCAACACGAGGAAGACGATTAAGGTCAAGTTCGACGAGCCATGAGATCCCTCTGGGGTGAGTGCGGATGCGGCCAACGCCAAACCATCAGCGAGGCTATGGACAAAGAGGCCAAAGGTGAGAGAAAATGCTTTGGTCGTCGGAAATCCGCTTTCAGAGGTGAGAGGGGGTGAAAAGGAGCTGGTTTTGATACCGTCGTCCCTTTCGAGATCGCCGAGCCCTGCCTCGAATTCGACGTCCGACTGCGCTCGTGTGTTGTTCACGCTGTGAAGAACAAGCTCGTCGACATGAGAGTGTGAATGGGGCGAGACCAGTTGTTCGATTACGAGCATGAATGTGAAGCCGAAGAGAAGAGACAGTGCGATGTGGGAGGTAGGAAGTGTTGTCGAAGGATTTGGCTCGCTCGCGGAGACAACGGCCTCGATCCCCCTGGAGTGTGTAGGTAAACGTGGGGACAACATGTATGAAGATGTCTAGGTACTCAGGAATAATGACACCGAGCGCGGTCCCGAGCAGCAGACCCGTTCCTACAGCTGAAAGTCGATCCAGATGATTTTCTGCCGGTCACGATGAGAAATAAGAATTGTTCATGAGACTGAGAACGTACTGGAGAACACGAAGGAGAGTGGGAGGATACCGGTCAAGAAGGAGGTAGCGCCGAGGGCGACTGACATGAGGACCAGAGGGACGAGCATTGGTGAAGACTCGAGGACTTATTACGTAACACGCAAGGATCTCATGCTAAGACGCTGAATCCCCTACTGGCGACTCTATCCTCTGCGGTAACTTCTGCGCTTCTTCTCGTGCCTTTCTTCGGCCACCCATCATTAATGCCACATAATCCGCGCCTCCCAAGACGCCATCCGCGGTAGACGGTAACTGCTTTCTGGTTTTATCTTTCACCGTCGCTCTTTTCTTTGCAGCGTCAATCTGTGTTTTAGCGGTAGATGCAATGCCTGTCGTCGAGACTGATGAAGTCTGGGGCTGTCCCTTTGCATGACTCGATTTAGATTTCTTGTGCTAGTAACAGTTAAAAAGTATGTCTGTTGACATGAATGCGAGTCGCACTGTTCGCTTGTGCAATTTGGCACTCTTCCCCATCGTTCGAATCCACAGCAAAAGAAAGGCAAAAGTGATTTGTCAGCAACCACGTGGTTGCGTCTTTTGTGTGACCACTCACGCATCGTCCTTAGCTCAACGAGCTACTAACATTCGCCCAGGCATGAAAACACGGAGAAAATCAAAGACATCCCTTCCGGCCGCCCCTGACAGTGACGATGCTCACGTCGAATTCTTCGTTCCCATTCCAGAGGACATTGACACCGACTCTTTGTTGGACATTCTGCCGGACACAGATTTCAGTTCGCCCTCGCCAGAAACCATAGCTAATATCTATCGCATCCTTCTAAATCAAGCATTCGAAGGCCGTTCCATAACGCAGGACCTCGATGAGGCAAAGGCGGAGATTGAGAAGAAAGAGGTAGAACTGGATCAGGCATTGCAGGACAAGGAGAGTGTGTCTAAAGATTGTGAAGCTCAACTGGAGAGTGTACAGAAGGATCTTGCTCAAGTCAAGCAGGGCCGTGACCAGCTTGGTATTGTCCATTGTCTTGCGACTATATTCCTCTGCTCATGTCGTGATATATGCAGTGGCATCGCAGGCCGCTCTACAGGAGCAAATTACCGAGCTTCTCAACTCCCGGTCATCATCGTCGTCCGAGGTCGACGCCCTTAAGCATCGCGTAGATGAGACGGAACGGGAGAAACGGGATCTGGTTGGTGTTATTACTCGTTTGAAACAAGAGAGTGCGCAGCAGGACGGTAAGTTCAGCATTTTTTACTCTTTCAATATTCTCATGATTCATTAGAGGAGATTCAAACCCTTCGAGCCAATCTCAAGGAAGCACGGCAGGCTCACCAGGAACGGGAAAGCAAGTTAAGCGAATTACGTTCGATGGAGAATTCTACCAAGGTGAGTATTGCCACCCTATGCAAAAAGTACACTTGTAATGCTTCCTCGATAGTTCAAAACTGACTCTCTCCAACAACAACTGCAACTCTCTCAAGCCGAAGTGGATCGGACAAATGCTGAACTTGCTTCCAAAACCGAAGAATTTTCAAAGTACAGACGGACAAAACATGCCGAAATAACCACTCTCCAAACCTCACTGGATTCCCTCACTCAAACACACAACTCTTCGCAAGCCTCTTTAAAGTCACTGCAGTCCAGCTACAACAATCAGGCTCATAATTTGACTCAAGCCTTGACAAAAGTGCAAGATTTGACGGGGCAGCTAGCGGAACAGGAAGCTACTTTCGCGAGCGAGGCGAACGGGCTCAGAAGACTTGTGGGGATGATGGAAGACCGAGAGAAGCAAGCTAAAGAGATCGTGGATGGAATCGAGAAGGAGTGGGCGGAGGTCGGTGAGAAATCTGAGCAGAGAGAGGCAGCTTTGAAGGATGAGGTGGAGAGAGAGAGGAAACATCGGGAGGCCGCTGAGAAGAGAGCCGAGCAGCTGGAAGGTGTGCTGAATAGGATGGGTAGGGGGGAATTACCCCTTCCTTTCCCTGGTACACCGGGAACGCCACTTCGAACACCTGGTGCCTCCGACGCCATGACGGACGCCATGATGGGTCTTAGCCCCACAGTTGCGATAGCGAGCAAAACACAGAAGTCTGGAAAGACATTCACCGAGGTTTATGCCGACTATGTGCGGTTGCAAGACGAGTATGCGAAAAAGTGCGCGGAATATGATCATATGGACCGTACTTTGGCATCGGTCCTTGGACAGATCGAAGAGAGGGTATGTTTAGGCTGTACATCACGATCACGGTTGCTTATTATCTTCTAGGCGCCGATTTTGTCTCAGCAGCGCGCAGAATACGAACGTCTCCAGTCTGAGGCATCTCAACTAGCTTCGCAGCTTGCGCAGGCTCTGTCTCAGCGCGATTTGCAAGGAAATATTGTGGCGGAGAATGCACAGAAACTTGTCAAATCCGCAAAGGAGAACGAGTTGCTCCAGAAGCAATTGGAAGACCTTGGTCGGCAAGTTCAGGGCCTTCTGCGCGAGATCAGTCGTAGAGACGACCCTACCATTCCGAGCGATGAAGACCTTGACACCGTAGCTGTCGCGCCTGCTGAGGACACAGAGGCAGTCATCACGAACAACCTAGTCCTTTTCCGATCCATTGGCGGCCTGCAAGACCAGAATCAGAAGTTGCTGAAAATCGTCAGAGAAATAGGGAGGAAGATGGAGAGCGAAGAACAAGAATACAAAGATGCCATGGAGAGAGAGCAAGCCGAAGCTATCAAGGAAGCGCACGAGGCTATCCAGGAGATGGCAGCCCAAATGGAACGGCAGAAAAAGAGCAACGAGGGCATTATCCAAGCCTACGTGAAGGAACGCGATGCTTTACGTGCCATGCTTGCAAGAGTAGAGAAAGCTGGAGTGGTCGTCGAGCAGCAAAATACGGATCTACAGGACACCGATGTCGTAAGAGAGTTAGTTGAGACTCAGAGTCAGTTCGAGGCCTACAGGAAAGAGATGGGTGTAGACTCTAACAAGCTTAGGGACGACCTCACGACCTCGCAGCGCGAGATAGGACAGCTGGCTGCCGCACTCGCAAAGGCTAATGCAAAGAATGAGTTCATGACAGGTGTGTTCAAAGCGATACCCCTCATCTCAATGTATTTATCCTCCTCCGAGATCGTCATCGCATGGATCAAGATCAACTGGCTATGCATGTGCGCGACCTCGATGACCTTACGAAGCGAAATCAGCAACTTTACGACCAATGGACTCGTATTGACATCGAATGCAGCCGTGCGAGTGAGGACCTTCAGATTGCGACTGCCAGGATGGAGCAACTTCGTAACGAATGCGCAAATCTTCGAGCGGAGAAGAAGATCTGGGAGGTGTGTAGAGAAGTGTCTCTGGAGTGTCCATTTGCTTGACGTTCCAATCACAGAGCGTCCAAGCCCGTCTCGTTGATGAGAATAGAACTCTGGCATTGGAACGATCCCATCTTTCTGATCTCATGGTCAATGTCCAAAAGATGCATAATGACCTTGAGCGTTCTGGAGAAAACGACCGTAGGAGACTTGAGAATCAACTGCAAATGCTCGAAGGACAAACGTAGGCAGAGTCCGTTCGTTACCATATTCCCGGGCTAATTCCTTTCCAGCCAAGATCTCCGGACTCAGCTGTCCCAAGAACGCGATAACATTCGTCATCTCAATTTACAGAAGGACATCGAGGTGAAGGAGTTCCAGAACCGCTTTGAGAAGACGGTAAGTTCTTGACGTTGCTCTTTCCATATGCAAAATCCACATTTGTGCTAAAACGTAAACCAGGCCCTAGAATTCTCCAGGACGCGAGAAGACCTCGTTGAGGCTCAGACCAGCAAGAAACACCTTGAAGAGCGTGTAGAAGAGTTGACGAGGCAACTGAGGGGAAACGAGGAAAAACTTGCGGTATACGAGCGTCGTTCGACCAATGGCAATATTGCTACCAGAAGCTCTGATTCTGATTTGAGCCACGAGCAACAACTGGAGGCGGAGGTTGCAGAGCTTCGGTACGTTCTCATTCTGTTTCAACTCGTGGACTAGCTAATACGTTGTATAAGATCCTCCTTGAAAGTTGCGGAGGTTGACTTGGCAACTGCTCGAAGCCACGTAGAACAATTCAAGGAGATCAGTCAAGCAAATGAGCAAGCTCTCGCTAATCTGAATGCCACATACGATGAATACAGGGCTTCGACCGAGGCTCAAATCGCACATCTTGAGGTTTGTTTTCTCGATCAAATCAGTATATGCCGCATCCTCACATGTTTTTGAAATAGTCTGAATGTCAAGCGCTGAAGGAGAAACTACATGCCTCTCAAGACGAGTTGAGCGTCCTGGCGGCAAAGTACAACGATCTCCAGAAGACCCTCGAAGTGGAACGTACTGCGTGGGCAAATGACAAGAAGGTCCTTGAGGATACCATCGTTGATTTAAGTACTTCGGAGAAACATTCGGAGGGTGACCGTGTCGCCCGTGAGGAGGAAGTACACCTCCAAGAACAGCGTGCCAAAGTATGTCCGAAGGCGTCTGCTAGTGGAATCATATTCTGACTTTCCTTTCAGGCTGCAGAAGATCGATATGCGAATGAAATCATTGCTCATGCGAACTCGATCAAAACGATCGAAAGCCTCAAACGTGATCTATCGGCAATCCAAACAACTGCCCGCAACAACCTGAATGCAGCAGAAACTGCCAAGGCAAATTTGGCTGCATCTGAAAGCAGCTGGCTGCAGCAAAAGACGGCCCTTGATAAGGAAGTCACGGATCTCAATGCACGGTACTATGCTGATAACTTTGGGGATAAATAAACGCTAATAACTGCCTTTCAGATGCAAGGATCTCGCCTCTCAGAACGCCATTCTTCATCAACACCTCGAGTCTGTCAGCTCACAGGCGAACCGGATCAAGGTGGCGGCTTCCTCTAGCACAACAACCGACGTGGACGCTCTTGGTGATTCCGACACTAAACTCTCGGAGTTGGGGTCTGTTGTTGCGTACCTAAGGAGGGAGAAGGAAATTGTGGACCTTCAGCTTGAGCTCAGCAAGCAAACAATCTCGCGTCAAAAAGGAGAGATCGAACGTCTTTCCAAAGACCTGAATGATACCCGCCAGACCCTTTCGGAGGTGAGTGGAAACTTGCTTTCTTGGCAAAGCCTGTTTCCAAGTGTTTTGTAGGAGCGAGAGAAAGCGGTGGAAACCGCCGCATCAGCCGCTCAACATGCAGAACTCCTCGAACGCATTAATCAATTGAATATCTTGCGCGAAAGCAATGCTACCCTCCGAGCCGACTGCGAGAACCATGCCAGGAAATCTCGCGAGCTCGAGGCTAAACTCAAGCAGCTGTCTCAAGAACTCGACCCGGCGAAAGAAAAGTCTCGTATCGCACAGGCGGAGTTGGAGGCTTGCAAAGCCCAACTCACACGTCTTGAGGAAGAGAGTCACAAGTGGCAAGAACGGAACTCACAGCTCCTCAGCAAGGTAACAAGAAAAGTCCAAAATCATAACACACGCTGATTCCATGCCGAAGTACGATCGCATTGACCCCGCCGAGTTTCAGGCATTGCGAGACGAGATTGAACAACTTCGGACACACAAGGTTGCGATTGAACAACAGAAGATTGAGGTTGAACAGCTCAGTGCCGAACGTCGGGCTACCATTGAAATATCCAATGAAAAGGTTCGACCTTGCGACTCAGACCCTCCCGTTGCTGATAAAGCGTCATTGAGCAGATCGCCAACCTCGAGAAGACGATGCAGAATCAGAAGGAGGTTGGTATCAGAAACCTTAGTATCTTCAGGAATAGGATGGGAAGGGCCGATAGTGAAGTGAAAGCTTTGAATGAAGAAAAGATGACGTTGGAGGCGAGAATAGCAGAACTCGAGAAAATTACGGCTACTGCGCAAGAAGGTCCTAGCTCGGAGGAATTTGAGAAGCAAGCTGCGACCATAGTATGTGGTTACTCTTTTCTCGGTTTTCCCCTAATCAGGAAGTTTGTTAGGCTGCGCTTCAGGATGAACGGGATGAGTTGATTGCTGAGAAGGCAGCATGGGTGGAACGAGAATCCACGACGGTTGCAGCCCTATCGACGGACGAGACAGCCAACTTGTGGCAAACTGAAAAGGCTGCTCTCGAAAAGGCTCGTGACGAGGCTCTTTCTAAAGTCAAGGTCAATATGTTTGTGCCCCAAATTTCTACGTTCTAATGTTTCGTGCAGTCGGCAACAGAAGAAGCGCAGAAGGCTATTGAGGAATGCAGGGATTTGAAACGCCAGAGTGTAGGTCTTTTGTGTGTTTTGGACAGGTCAATTAAAACTTACATGTGTCATAAAGGAGAAATTCCAGGCCCGGATCCAGTCAATGATGAAAGCACAAGCTGCCGAGCATGAACGACAGGAAGCGGCCGAAAAGGCCAAGACTGAGGTGCAAGGTTCCGAATCTTTGCTTCTGGAGGAAGCTCGCAAACGGCATGCAGACGAACTTCGTGATTTGGAAGCCAAGCTGACTGCAAAACACGAGGAAGAGTTGAAAGCAGCGGTCGAAGCAGCCGGGAAGGAGAATCCTGCACCTGTCGCCACCTCGTCCTCAGATGACGAGGCCAGGATTGCTGCTGCGATTGCCGAGCACAAGACAACCCTGGAAGCGCAGCGAACGGCTGAGATTGAGGCTGCTATTGAACGCGGAAGAATGGAACAGGTGGCGAAAGCGAAGTTGAAGGATGCGCAACTGGTTCGGGCGCAAAAGAAAGTCAAGGATCTTGAAACCGAGATACTCGAATGGCGGAATGCTGGGCTTCTACCCGACGCGTCAGGCGTGATTCCTTCAACCCCAATTACGAGTTCTGCCGTCACCATCCCTGGGCAAACCTCCACTATAACAGGCAACAATACGGCCCCTTCTGTTATCATGCCACGCAAACCTTCTGTAGTAATTCCCACCGCACCGGGAGGGCGAGGAGCAGGGGCTTATCGCGGTCGAGCTGTCCAGCGTGCCATGGGCGCAGCCTCTGGATCTGGTCGAGGTAATACACCACCTGCAGCACAAGGACCTGCACCTGCAAGTGGCATGTCGATAATAGGTGCTGCTGCAAAGCGACCACGAGAGTCGGAAGTGCCCAACGATTCATTGACGAAGCGTTTGAAACCGGCAGAAACCGCTCCCAAAAATCCGGTAACCATCCGACGCCCTGGACCCCCTCCTTCATGAACTGACGATATTGTTCACTACATATGTACTTGTAGCTCTGTAATACATTGTTGACACGTCATCTACCAATCTAATTCCTGTTACGGTTACGGTACTAGCAGGCTTTGTTCTGGCGGCTAGTCCATCAGCTTTCCAAACCTCGGAAAGTGGGTTCACTACTTGATATTTTTAAGATCAGTCTGCCTACGGGAGACTACTCACTACTTACTCTCAGTTGGGATTATGTATTCATGTTTTCTTCGTTCTCTGGGTGCTTGGATATGCCAGGCCATAATGAAGTTATTGCGCTCCTCTTCATCCAGGTGTTTGGACTGCCTCCACCGAGCAAGATCCCAATAGTAACTTGGATAAGGAGGATTCTTCAGATGTCTTTCATCATCTAAATCCCAGACACTGTCGTCCTCATCCTCATCCTCCTGTGTATGGAATGGGAAGGTAAAAGCATATATGTTTTGAAGGCCTTGATAGTCAGGACTAGCAAATTTTTTGAGAACACACTGGATGTAGTGCCAGTCAAATGTGCCAACTGGAGGGTGGGAGATTGTGGGGTCATGTGAGGTGAGGGTGATCTGGCGACCATGAACTCCTGGTAGAGTCGCTGTCAGGTCTTGGGTTCCATAAATGCTCAGAGGCTCATCCAAAAAAAGGTGCAAATATATTGATCCTGACATCCCGGTGCACAAAATATTAATGCTGTATGTAGAGTATGAAGGGTGAGAAGATTTACCTGTCCTATGTTCCAGAATCCCACTTGATAATAATCCACCACAGTGCCCATGACTACGGATAGTAGAACTCCAATTCTAGGATCATATCTGTCCACTGGAGCATTGGAACCAGTGAAGCGTTCCATGGCTGATTGGACCCCAACATCACCAAGTCGCCTTGGAACCCAGTGAGATGCAGTCGGGAGTAGCGGCGGTGATGGTTTTCCTCACATCACATCACGGTCAAGTAGTGCATCGCGGAGTGGGGTGGCTTGGGATGCAGATGTATCAGATGTCATAGACCGAGCCTCATGAAGACTCAGCCTTGTGGGGGTGACAAAATTGTTTGGGCGAAACTCGTAGTTTGTGGCTGTCAACGGCTCTCCAGGCTGCACCTGCCTCCACTGTGACAGATTGAAATCCATCTCCTTTTCCAACCAGTATTCAACTGATTCCGATGTGAAAGTGTAGAGGGAGCCGGTGCTTAGTGGCTCGAGTATGAGCCGTGCGACTTTGAGGAGCCAGTCGATGTTGGCGGTGGAGTACGGATGCAGTTTGGGAAGTTCAGCGATGATGAGGTTTAGATTCCCGGTTGTGCCTGGAGTTGGAGAGGTTGGGTGGGGTTTGGGTTCTGTCGCTGTCGCTTGAGGGATTACGTTCAGGAACCTTCGATTGGCCCGAATATATAATGTTTGAGATGGTGTGTCCTTCGCCTTTTTTGCAGCACGTACGGGCCTCCTACTGATTGTTCGGGATGGGCGGTCGTAGGGTTTGGAACTGGATTTGGAACTTGCAGCAATACTGGAACTTTTGGCGGCGATACGTTTTGAACGGCGCGGACACCATCTTATCACCGAATTGAGCGCAGCGGCCCGTCAAGGTTGGAGGGATGTCGGGGAGACAGAGACTGCTTGCTCGTAAGGTAATTGAGACAATGACGTCATCCTACCAAATATAGCTTGTGCGATGCTACACCGAGTTCAGGTCTCTGATGATTTGGTAGGAGTAGAATATACCTGTAACATGGATTGGGTGACAGCATCTAGTCTGCGGGTCGAAGCCGCAGGATATCTACCGAGGCCTGTGCAAACACATAACATCCAGAGATAATTCTTTCGTTCAAGTGCGGGGAGAGCAGCCCGACACGACGAGAACTTCAGATTCGAACTGTTGTCGAGTGCTTCTTTTTGACAAGGCTTGCAAGTCTTGCTCTAGTCGTAGTTTATTTTGTTGTAATGCGGAATACGGACAACGCACGGATTCCCAAAACATGTGAAACCAGGTCTATACGGGAATTAGAATGAAATTTTAACGAGGCAGCAGAAGACGATACCGACCAATATGAAGCCATCAATGAGCTTTTCGGTATTCGCTCAGACGCTTGATATGTCTTCCTTTGACGCTGATTCCAGCTGACTGAGAGCCTTGAGATCCTTTTCTACAGCATACATGGGCAGAAGTCTAATCGTCAAGTTGGTTCAGACCGGATTCAATTGATTCTTGAATATGCCATCCTTCTCCGTGCTGTTCTGCAGAGCAGAGCAGCAGAAGCTCGTTGAGGCTCCTCCGGTAGGTGATAAGCGGCGCGAGCGAGAAATCAAACAATAAACCAGTTGAACGATCCTATCATAGCAGGAAGTCAGTGACGCGTGCATGACAATGAATGAAGCAAAAGTGGTTCGCCTGCCAGCCACGGATGGGTTCAGAACTTGCAGCGCTATCTTCAGTGTGAGCGGGGCGGACGAAAAGCGGACTGATATGTCAGCCTCCGTCGTTGTGGAGGGATGTCGGGCTCTATGGAAGAAACCAGCGCTCCGGAGAGATGGAGACCGGTCACTTGCTCGGAGATGAAGGGTGTGGCCTAGAAAGGGAAGTTACCAGCTCATCGGGGGTGCATAGTCGCGCCACGCTTGTCAACTTGGTCCAAGTCACGTGGATGGTTGCTTTCAACGATGTCCGTGGACCAACCGAGCCCTATACCCCCACCTCCATCATCCCTACCTCCTCCGACGGGAAACTTCTTTACAGATGTGATTGCGGTGAGCACATTCGTTTCTAACTGCACTTTGGCATGAAGGCGGATCATAATAAGAGCGTTCGACACGTAACAGACATCCCATGTGCACGGAATAGTTTTCTGGGAGGAATCGCGAGCGGTGTCGGCATAGGTGTCGTAAGAGGAATGTCCTCGAGTACTTTTTTTTCTTTGAAATTTATATGTTCGAAATGGAGCTCAACATTCTTTTCGTGAAGGACCCATTGTCGCTGGTAATTGGGCCATGGCGACCTTTGTGGCCGTATCTCTGGGATCCTTGTGCGTCTTCCGTTGCTGGAGAAACTTACACACAAATCGTGAAAGTTTTTTCTTTTTCAGTCATTTATGCCAAAGGCAGATGGAAAACGAGCGGAAGAAAATTACGACTATCATTGAGAGCATGCCGCGTCGGTCGGTCAAGCAGGGAATAGAGGAGTCTGTAACGACGGATTTGAGTTCTGCCCCAGTCGCGTCGTCGTCCAGTGGATGATGGTATCTTACACGTGGTTAACCCGAATGGTCCCTCACCAACGAAACCAATCGCGTTTTTTTAAGTCCAATAGTCCTTGTCCCAGTTCTCCACCAAGGCGGGGTCATCCTGGGTAGATTCGTCAATCTTAGTTCTCGTGCAATAGAGAATGTCAAACATGCCTTGAACTTGGCTTGGAACTGAGAAAAGCCGTCGCGGAGGACGGCGACGTCCTGAGGTATACCGTCTGCTGCATGATGTTTTCGTGTCTGCTCGTAAACCTTTATCCGTTCGACGTTTCAACGGGGGGGAATGCCGTGAGTAGTAGTGGTAGGTACGCACTCGGGCGGCTTTAGGGGCTCTGGTCGCAACGTCAAGGGACGAGCACTACAAGTCGGGGACAAGCCACGCACCGAACCTGGGAGAGTGCGCAATGGAAGATGACAAGGGGAATATCTTTTGTTTCCTTCACCAAGCTATCGACGCCTGCCATAAACTCGCTCGACGGCTTGTTGACGGCGCCTTTGATGTTTCCTCCCTCATAATCGTCGTCTCGGACGTCGACCACGATGAAATCTTGCTTGGCGATCTTATCGTCCTTCCTCATGATCTCTGCGAGTTCCTGCGTCGAGCAAAAATAAACCTCGTTCAACCACCCACGGTCGAAACGCAAACTAGATGCATACATCGGCCGTGATATATCTCATGGTTATTGGGGGTCTTGACAAGGAGTGGGTGGAGAATGACGTGTTCGGCAATCACCATGCCGTTTGAAATTGTGCACACGGAACCGGGAGTACGGACTGAGTATCTCTCCCTGCATTGAATTATCATGTATCTAGGGTACATGGCGCTGCCCCAGATGGAACTGGTAGAGATTCCTGTCACACGCAGCCCAGAGAGAGACACCCTCGTTTTCGACAAGGACTTGCATTGTTTCAACAATACTCGGGAACTCAAGCGTGAAGGGATTGCGTTGATCGTCCTCGATAACGTTTCTTGAGGATGGGAAAAGGGGCGTCCCCGTTCCGACGGACCAACCCCTGATGCGCCGATCCTGCCCGGCAGCGAACAGGAAGTCTTGGTTGGTATCTAGGGCAATACCCTGTGTGAAGTCGATTGAAGTTAAGATAGTAGCGTGAGAGGTGATAGATTTTTACCAATCTCTGAGTAAAGGCGTTTGTGTGCCCCAGGTATTTTGTCAACGGGGGCGCCGATGGTCGCGAGTAGCGAAGATCAAAGGTCATCAGCTGATGGTGTTGTTAAGTACGGGGCTCGATAAGGAGGAAGAGTGCGTTCACATTGCCGTTCATGTAACTTGTCAGCAACTGCCAATCGGCGAGGAGTTCGAGATGCAGGACACTGGTTCTTTGGTTGCTACGGGGTACGCCGACGAAAAGGATTTGACCCTGGTTGTGCATGCGCTTATCGAAACGCATGACAGATCCGTTGCGACAACCTGTGTATATAAGATCCTAACAAAGATTGAAAGGTTAAATGGAGGAAAGGGGGTGGGATTTTGGCGGACATCTCGTTGAGTGACAGCAAAGACATCGCTCTGGGTATTTAGGGTCTTGATCAAGGGTGAGTGATCAATGTCCGGGAGATAGACAGCTTGCTTGTGTGCGCCTAAAGGGGATAAGAGGAGGAAGTAGTTCAGGAACGCAACATACCGAGGACCAAGGTTGTGTTGTGTAAATGTGAAGTCCAGATGTCATGGACGTTGCGTAGGCTCAGAAGCTGTGTCCTCCTGAAACATCCAGGGTGAAGATGAGACGGAACGGCGGTACTTTGGTTCGTACCCTACTGTGTTTAAATCCTGAACAGACACCTTTGTAGATGAGGTCGCGCTAGGTGGGGTAAAGTGAGTCGTTCTGGCAGAGAAAAGCAGGGAGACGCACACGCATCTGCTGCCGGATATGCAAATAGATGATATCTATAGCAGTGTTTAGAAAAGAAGGTCATGATGCCGACATGACGGACGAACTTGGGACCTGGGTTCCAGATTTAGGTCCGCAAGCCACGCGTGCTGACCAGTGGAGGTAGTGGATGCAGTATAAAGCCAGCCTTGATCGTCACCGATGAAGCGGTGGGGGTTGCCTTCTAAAATGGTTGCCTGGAAGGGAAAATGGGTGAAAACGGAGGATGAGGAAAGGAAAGTCAAGGTACACGAAAGGATTTGATGCGGCCGAACGTGGAGATGGTGGATTTCGTGCATCGGGAAGTGTTGGAGTAATGGGAGCCGAGAACGTCGCTGTGAGAGGAGATAAATGCGCGGGGGGGGGGGCGGGGGGTGTAAACGACGAGGGACGGACTGGTATCTAGCGTGACTGTGGGCAGGGTTGCGCCGTTTGAATGGAGGGGGGTCGTCGCTGTGCTTGGGCGGTGTTGTGGGTTTTGAAGAGAGAGGAAAGTAGCGATTGCGGTGTTCGTCCCAGTAGAGTTGCATGGTCTGTTTGTTTGGCTCTCCTGCTGTCGCCTGCGACGGCGCCGCATCCATTTGCAATCGCGCCGCGCCCATATGGCTCAGAAAGTGAACGAACCCGCATGGATCAAATTAGAGATTCCGACAGCCATCTTTGTACGTTTTTTTGGGTGGAGTTACCCCGCACTAACCCGATGATTCCCATCCGTAGACTCTTTCTATTTCCTTAAATCTTCCGTCCCCCATGACTCCCCTCGAATCCGCCCTTCTCCAGACGCCCGCCATGGGCAAACGCCGCTCGTTGCACTCTTTCTTCGTCCCCGCCTTTCTCCACTCTGAGCTGGAACAGGACGACCCGGCCACCCCACCCTCTCCTCCCCCCGCCTTTCTCCTCGATGACGATCCTTTCGCCAATCTCTCAACGCCCCCTCTCTCCCCACCACCTTCTTTTAGACCGCCCTATACCCCAACCTCTACTCTAACTCCTCTTCGATCCCGACTTTCCTCTAATATCTCGTCCTCATCACTTCCGTCCTCCCCCCTCGTCTCCCATTCCTTCTCCGTCCGCGTTCGTCCCGCCTCCCAGAAACCCGCCTTTCCCCCTCGCCCCTCCTTGCCGTCCCTAAATACACTCGCTCAAATAGACGTCCATCTCACTCCCAAAAAGGTAGCATACCCATCTCTTTCATGCCCAATGTCTGAAACATTTCCAGATTGCTAAAGGCAGAGTGGGTGCAACGCTCCCTTTTGAGCCATGGAATAATATCCCCTCCACCATCCCAAGCTCTCCGAGCGAAACATCCGAATCGCAGGATTACGTCGAGGCCATCGTTCCCGTACACAGCACTTCCCCTGATGATTTCGATATCGACTATCTCAAGTTTTTGAATTTTGCGGACGATCCGTCTCAGGAACCCCCCACCCCACCCTCGCCTCTCCAAGTCGAATCCTCTGTTGACACCCCCCTCGAAGATCTTCAGACATTCCTGCACGAGCAATATCTGCCCGCCCTCTTGCTAGCCTCCCCAGTAGAATCTCCATCAACACGAACTACCTTCTCGGAATCAACATCATCTTGCGAGTCTCTGAACGACCATATATGGTCGAGCGCCAGCAGCCGCACCACAAACCCATCATCGCCAAATGAGAGCGACTTTGGTTCTCCAGATGATTTCCCGAAATCCTCTCACTCACCATCCTCGTCTCTCACCGAGTTTTATAATTCGAATGACTCGGGGACCACAACCTACGACGCCCTCACGGAAATGGACAAACCTGGAACAACCGCAGCCCTCCGACCCTCTCCGGATGTTTTCTGCTCATTCAAATTTCCTCCCGTCAGGGGTGCTCAGGTAAATGATGAGCCCGTGGATGGCGGAGATGGACAGCAAGGCTATTCCGACAGGAAGGGTCAAGGGAGCGGTGGGAATATCAGCGCTGCCGGGACTTCTTCTGGCGGCGGAATTGCTGGCGGAAGCGGCGGCCACGGATGTGCGCGTCGTGATGACGATGACGACGACAAAAAACCCTTCAACCGTTCAACGTTGTCGACTCCCTCCGACTCTGAAGCTTCTACTTCCGAGGATGCGGATGTAGATTCCGCAGATGGACAAGATGGATGTGCCGAGGAACCTTCCGGCGCAAATATCACTAGCTCCGATGATGATGTCCCTTTAGCCCAGCGGATCCCGACGGCTCTCAGAGCTCAGAAGACAATTCGGCTACAAGTCCGGCAGGAGCGGGAACATCGGAGGGCAGCTCGTGCTTTGCGGGCCGCCGAATCAATGTCCACTCCGCAGCCTGTGTCCCGTCATTTACTCCCTGGTGGATCCATCCATGTGACCCCATCAAGCTCTCAAGCACCATTAGAGTCAAGATCCCTTGGACTCGCACGTGCAAAGACACTTGGCGCCCCATCACGACCATTCTCACCTCAAGGTCTTTCCAAGAAGCTGAAAGGATTGGTCGTTGATCCTCTTGCTCGCCATCATCAATCTGCCTCTGAACATGGCAAGTTGGATACTCCCGAGCGGCGACCCAGGAGTGCGAATCGTGGTTTGAAAGACCCCGAGCCAGCGAAGCATCTCGCCTCCCCTGCACAGGAAGTCTCCCGCAGCCTTCACAGAATGCAGTCTCTCCGCCAACCGGAGACGGGTAGGCTGGATCCCCATCGTGCTCTTCCGATACCCAGTGGTGTCGAACAAAAGCTTGCCCGCAACCCGAGTCGCCTCCGCCGGGAAGAGACCCTCAGTCCCCGTTCAGTCCCCGCACCTAGGTCCCGGGAGGACCCGTCCCCGCGCCAGCCATTGAAGCGACTTGGTGAAGAACCCAGGAAGCTGGTGAAACCTTACCCAGAGGCGAGGTCCACCAGGACTTCTGGAGAATTGGAAAGGCACCCACGGCCCAGTTTGCAACGTGCCCCGGTGCCAGCTGGCGATGCCCTCCTCACCTCACCTCCGTTCCCACGTCCGCTCGCCCTCCCTGTCGTCCAGCAGCGCGTGTTCATTGGCGATATGCAGCACTTCAATATGGTTGAAATCAGTCCATCCACGAATGCCGGGAACCTCATCGAGATGGTGGAGGCTCAAGGTTCGCTGAAGAAGTGGGTCGGCAGCGGTAACTGGATGGTCTGGGAGGTTGCACAGGATTTTGGGATGGGTCAGCACTGTCAATGTCATTTGTCGCATCATTTTCTGATGAATTGCTATCTACAGAACGACCCATCAGGAGCTTCGAGCTTTTGGCTGACATCCAAGCATCGTGGAACAAGGACAAGATGATGAACACGTTCATTGTGAAATTGACACCTCTCGCTGTGACGTTGAGCCGATCGGCTATTCCCTCTGCTTCTCCGACCCATGCTAGCTACGTGGAGTGGGAAGTCAAGCGCGGAAAATGGAACAAGCGCTGGCTTTCTCTGCGGGAACACTGCTTGTGGATTTCAAAGCGTGACGTTGTTAGTGCCTTTGAAGTCCTCCCTTTTGAACCATTTTGACTTGTGGCATGATTTACAGGGAAGAGACGAAGTCCTCTTGTGTTCATTGTCAAGCTTCGATGCCTACTTTCACACGCGCCCCTATAAAGCTCCTCGCCCATTCTCGTTCGCTGTTAAATCCACCGAGAACCTTTCGTTGTTTGAAAATACTGCAGATTATTTGCATATATTTTCATGTGCGGAGAAGGACGGTAACATCTGGATGGAGAAAATCCTCCTCGCACGCGTGAGTTGCGGTCTTGCGATTTCCAACGTTCTCTCGCTGACGAGCTGTCCCAGTCCTATGTCTTGCACCAAGAGAAGCACGTTCTTTTTAATCCAAAGGCCGCCAGCGGCAATGCTGCTGGCACATTAGGGTCTCTATCTCGTTCGATCACTCGAAAACCGTCCTCGGCACGTCGACCGGTGCAACCCTTAATTACGATCCCACCTTCATACACGGTTCCGCAGAATCCCAACGACGTTTTCGAACCGGGCTCTCTCCTCTCTCGACAGATATGAATACATGCACTCTCCCTTTTTTAGGATCAACTATTACACATAATTTCCGATGTAGTTAATACTTTTGTAACGGAGTGCGCCGTGATACCACTTTTCCTGGATCAAGAGGGCAGTAGACTCATTATGATACTTGTATCGTTGGCTCGAAATACCTTGAAGGTACTTTCCCGGTAGCAGTATGTATATTCTCGCAACTAGGTAAAGAAATATAAATCAAACCATGTCCCGCACACTACTCAGAGGTCTTGGCCTTTTTCTTCGGTGGCTCAGCGTCCCCGCCATTCTCAGCCTTCTTAGGCTTCGGTTTGGGACGAGGCCGCTCTCCGTCCACGTCCATTCCATCTCCTTCCTTCGGTTTCGGCTTGGGTTTCGCCGGTTCCTTGGGTTTGAGGACTTTCTTTTTCTTGGGTGGCTCCTCATCCACATCCATCGCGTCGTCCGTTTTCCTCGGTTTCGGTTTCGGCTTCGGTTTCGGTACCGTCTTTTCCTTTTCCTTTTCCTTCTTATCCTGACCTTCTCCGTCGCTGCCTCCAGTTTTGGGCTTTTTCTTGACTGGTTTCTTCACTCCCTCTGTTTCTTTTTCTTTTTCTTTTCCTTTCTTCTCTTTCTCTTTCTCTTTTGCTTTCCCTTTCCCCTTTTCCTTGGCTTTTCCCTTCTTGACTTTTTGAGTGAGCGCCCGGTCACCGCTCGCGTCGGAAGCTGTTTCCGCGCCTTCGTCCGACGAGTCGTTGTCACTGGGAGAGCCGGAATCCGACTCGGAGGCCTTGAAATCGTCTACAGACAATTTTCAATATACCAATGGAATAGAATACTCCACCCTGATAAACTCACCATCTTCCTCGCTGTCGTCGTCATCCAGTCCGACCTTGGGTTTGGTCTTTGCCGCGCCGTCATCAGAACTGAGCACGCTATGCATGTCTTCGTCGTCGTCGTCTCCTGCGGCAGCAGCTAGTAGATCGGCGTCCACGACCATCTCGTTCTTGACCCTGACTTTCTTCTCCTTCAAGAATGTCTCCACAGCCTCATGGTCCTCTTTGTTGATGGACGAGAATGTGTGCTCGGGCCCGCTCTTGGTGACGATTTTGAGGTCAAAGGTACGGGAGGCGGCAGCCCCCATGCTCGCTCCCACCCGCGAAAAGATGACTTGATGGATGTCGGCGATTTCGATGAGAGTGGGCTGTTTAGAGACAAAAAATACATATTTCTCGAGGAAGAATAGGTCGCCTTGCACTGCTTTGAGGTTTGCTTTGATACCAGGGTGGCCGTCTCGACTGTATGAATGGCATGATAGATGTAGACGGATTCGTGACTTTCAATTTAGTTGCCTACCTCTGGAAGCTGCCAGCACCAATGATTTTCTTTTTTGCAAGGCCACGGAAAACCCCAGAAACCACCTCAAATGTCGGATCCTCATAGTTTTTCTTTAGCCTGTCGTATTGAGCGACCTCCTCCCTGGGTACTTGAAAATTAAGAGTACAGGCTGTGTTTTCCGCAGATGACTCACTCGCTCATATTCAGCTCGGCAGTGATTTCCTCCTCTCGACTGAATTGCATTACAAGGTATTGGTAACGGGTTTGACCCTGGCCAATTGGTGATCTCAAGTCGAGCTAGAAAGCAGTGTTGTGGGTCAGTGGTTTGTCCTCCATCACAGCAAAACGGACAAACGATGAATAGGACATGTTGGTCGTCCTTGGGCAGAAGGAACATTCGTGATATATGGCTGTACTCGATCTTGTAGTCGTAGGTCTTTCCCCTTAGGCGCAAGAACTCCAGGTACATGTCCATGTCGTAGCGACCACGTGGGGTTAGAACGAGGACCTCCTCGAAGCTGAGGACGAGGTCTCCCGGTTCTTGGCCGATGACGGCCTTGTCTTTTATTGTGTCATGGAAGACCTGGGCAGCGCTGATTTCCTCATCATCATCTACCTCGATTTGTGATCCTGCATCGGAATCGCCGCTCTTGAGTTTTGTGTGTGTGCCGGGGACGTGGAACCGTATTTCGATCATCTCGTCCCCAATTATCTTTCCCTGAGATTTGGAAGACGAGGAAGGACCAGAAAACTCTAGCGATACTTCAGTTTTACCCGCCATGTTAGAGTTGGTGACCTGGCCAAGCGGCAGTTCGAAAGCTGTCTTGTCTAAGACTAGGAATGCCAAGTTGCTACCTTGACATTCGTGGATTCAAGTTGAAACATGGTAGTTGGCATCAGGTAAGAAACCGACCTTGGAAATCAGTCGTGCCCCAATTCCATCCTTTGTAGGACATCTCTTTCGTCTCGAGAGTTTTTCCAAAGTGGTTCTTGAGGAGAGTGGCGAGTTTTTCGTGATCCTGAAGTTACTGTACACTCGGACTCCTCATACTTTGGGGGGATTGCTGTACACGTACCTCTCGCATGAAACCATCGAATTTCTCCACACGCTGCTCCCTCTTGTCGTCTCTTAAACCGACGCGGAGCTGAAAGTTACGGGCGACGCGCATCCACTGGACCCAGTCGATATGGGCGGCAGACATTGCGACTATGCCCTCTGAGTCGGCACCTTTCCAGGCCATGCCGCTGGCGGCCACACGGAATTCTGTAAATGGGACATGTTGTGAATAGTGCGGGACGTCTGAGTTGTATTGAAGCGTACTTCCAAACTCATTCGAAAGACCGTGAAATATCCGGTCGAACTGGGTGGTGGTCATGATGGAGGAGTCGGACGCGCTGACGGTGACGGAGCTTGAATAGACGCGACTGAGATCGCTTCATCGCCCGAAGCGATCTACTTAGCACGGCTACCATTACCAACGATCTTTCAGTCCAGAATCACCACCACGCCTAATGTCCCTAGAGACGCGCTCTCGCGATGTCCAGGAGAGGACTTTTTGTAAATGGTAATTGGCGCCCGAAACATCCTCAGCTCTGGAAACTCATCAAGACCCTTCTCTGTAGGTTAAATACAAAACTCGAATCCAATGGATACCCCCCAATGTCTTCTCTTGTCAAGGATCTCTCGGATGGAGTCCGCCTTATCCAGCTCATGGTGGGTGGAGCACTGTAATTGCTCCTTCTGAACAACAATTTGAGAGAAAAGGCGCATGCAGGAGATAATGGGTGCTTCTGTCAACCTTCAGGTAGTCAATGAAAGCTAATGGCCTCGTCAGGCGATGTCAACTTGGGCCGCTATAACAAAAATCCACGAATTCGCGTCCAAAAGGCCGAGAACGTCAACAAGGCTCTTGAATTCATCACTTCAAGAGGTGTCAAACTCACCAATATAGGCCCGGAAGGTGCTTCCTGAACCGTCGGACCAGAACGATCTCTAATGAATGGCCCCTTGCAGATATTATCGATGGCAACCTGAAACTGATACTTGGCATGATTTGGACTCTCATTTTGCGATTCACGATCGCAGATATCAGGTACGGCGGGTTCCTCCTCTGAATAGATAAAAGAAATTTACCTCGAATCAACTCAAGTGAGGAGGGTCTCTCTGCCAAGGAAGGGCTCCTTCTATGGTGTCAACGCAAGACCGAACCATATAAGGAAGTCGACGTGCAAGATTTTTCTTTAAGCTGGTCGGACGGGCTTGCTCTGTTCGTGCGCCTCCGTTTATGCAACTATCACACAACCTCCCAATACCTTCCTTTGCTAGATGTGCCCTGATCCACTGCCACCGTCCCGAATTGATTGATTACCATAAGTTAGACAAGGTGCGACTTATGCTATGCGACTTAACATTATTATGGACATCCTTCGTTTTTCCCAGACAGATCGCCATGGAAATACTCGTCTTGCATTCAAAATTGCAGCGGAGCATCTGAATATACCCGTGAGTCACGGTATTTTTCGTGATCCTTCTCAACGATTCTACGGGCTATCACAGCAACTTCTTGAAGTCGAAGACTTGTGCGATTCTAATCATCCGGATGAACGTAGTGTTATGACCTACATCGCAAGTTTTTTTCATGCCTTTTCCACAATGGGTGAAATTAACTTGGTCGTTCTGAGGACTGTGAATCTGACGCACTTTTTTAGACCAGGCGCAGACCGTATCACGACGAGTAGAGAAATTTGCAGAGCTCATGCAATCAGTCTGGATTTCCCGACACGATTATGAGCGTCGTATTCGCCTCGTACGTCCTGCTTCTTTACCAAATCTCGTCCAATAATTCAGGTATGCGTAGCTCCTTTCGGCTCTCGCAGAGATCCAGACACAGTGGGCGGGCACAGTATTTTCCGGGACATACACGGACGCCAAAGAAAAATCTACTGACTTCAATACTTACAAGACTACGACGAAGCGAACATGGGTTGCAGAGAGACAAGATGTTGCCACTCTCTTTGGAAATGTGCAAACAAAATTGAAAACGTACGGCCTCAGAGAATATGTTCCTCCTCCCGGCCTCGCATTATCGGACCTTGATGAAACCTGGAAAGGTCTCCTAGCATCCGAAGCAAGCCGGTCGAGAGCAATCAACGCACAGATGCGACAGTACGGGAGAATTATTTCCCTGATTTCAGTACATGATTTAATACTTTTTCTTTTAGAATCAAGGAGACTCTACGAAAGAAATTCGCCGATTTAGCAAATGATTTTGAACGACGGTTGCGCGCTATATCCTCAGAGCTCACCTCGATTGAAGGCCCTCTTGAAGTGAGTGCGGTCATTCATCCAGTGACGCTTGCTGAGTCTCGTCAAGTCACAACAGGAACAAGTGACACATATTCAGACACGTTTGCCAGACTTGAAGGTCAGCTTAGCAGAAGCAGGAAAGGCCGAAGCGGAATGCAGCTCTGCAAATGTCGAAGAAAATGATTATACCGTGTTCACTTGCCAAGATCTCGCCTTTGAGCTTGAGCTAGTTTCCCAGAGTATCGCGAAAAAAATTGCATTCATTGAGAATCAGGTCGGTACTCCTGCAAATCGAAATTCGGAGGTGGAGTTCATCCCGGAGTCCTCAGATTGTCTCGCGCAATATGACGAATTTGACGCCTGCCCAGTTGGAACAGTTTGAAAGCACTTTCCGTTACTTCGACAAGGATGAAACGAACACCCTCAGTCTTTCTGAGATGTCTGCTGCCCTTGCTAGCTTGGGTATTGTTTATACAGACGAAGATATGGATTACATCTACGACCAGCTGCTGGAGCAGTATGGCGCATTGACGTTTGAAGCCTTCATCAACCTCCTGGTAATATATTCATCGGCCCAGATAATGATTCATTGATATGTCGGTCCCTCGATAGGTGGACATTACGGAAGATCAAACTTCTCCAGAACAGCTGCGAGAAGCATTCCGGGGCATCGCCACGGACAAAGTGCGTTCTTGAGTCCCTTAGATGCGCAGTAGAATTTCACTTACGCCGCATTTGCGCAGCCCTTCGTGACTGAGCTTGACCTGCGGATTGCACATCTCCCTGCGCGTGCGATTGAGTATCTGCGCGAGGTCATGCCAAGTAACCCGAGCGAGACGGGCGAACCAGAATACGACTATGAGCGGTGGTTAGATGATGTCTTTACGTAGCACAGAGTTATCATGATAAGATCGGTGACAGATCGGATAGCGCAGCTTCACAGCCCCAAACATACTATAAAGGCTCTTTCTTTCTTTCACCCATCCACGTCACACACTCGCATTCGATATGGTGAATTTTCTGTTTGCATACTCCTCACCGCATTTCTCAACTGCTCATCAGGCCTCCGGCGTTAGCGTGAACGACGTGTGTCTTACTGAATATCAAGCACTCAAGCTCAAAAAAACACACAAATACGTTATCTTCACACTCAACAAAGATTTCACTGAAATCATCGTCGAGAAGACCTCGAGCTCGACAAGCTATGATGATTTCATTGCGGATCTCCCGGAGACAGAATGCCGATGGGCAATTTATGATTTTGAGTTTGAAAAGGAAGAGGGTGGAAAGAGGAACAAGCTCACTTTTATCTCCTGGTGAGTATCAACTGTCCGCTACCCACGCTGAACCCGTGCGGTCGCAGTTCGCGCCATATATCATGAGCCATAAACTGATCACCTCGATAAGGGCCCCTGATGATGCGAAGATCAAACAGAAGATGGTGTTCGCATCCTCCAGGGATGCGTTGCGACGTGCTCTCGTCGGAATTTCTGTAGAGATCCAGGGAACCGATTACAGTGAAGTGGCGTACGAAAGCGGTACGCTTCCTTCGTTTTGAAAATTTCCCCAGGCTCTTGGGCTCATTGACACTCAATTTCAGTGCTGGACAAGGCCTCCCGCGGGTCCTGATTTGAACTGAATCTTTATCGGCACCTGTCCCCACGTCTGTATTCCTAGTTATTATCAAGGTCCTATATATCGGACGAATCCAGTCGATCCTGCGCGATGACCCCAACAATTTCCTGATGAGACGTAGGATGATCTTATTGACTCAACGTCGTGAACTGCCAATATAGATTGATCTCAACGTAGGAAGTCCTTAGAACCGCTTATTTATTCATCTAATACAGCAGCTTCTTCCAACTTGATCTGGTGAGTCTAAGCATAGGGAAGGCTCACTATCTGCCAAAGATGCGCCTAAGAGGGGACAAGGACACCCATCATATTTTTTGACGCGCGAACACATGGATATGGGCCAGGCCGGGGACGCTCTGAAGCCTCTGTTCGAACCGCTCGAATGAGCTATCAAACAAGAACGGGGCGATAAGTAGTATACGAACCGGCGGGTTCACAAACCATGCAGTTTCCCACTCCGTCTCGATCCAGCGTTTCCTGACGAAGTTCTGGACTCCCTCTCCGACACGGAGAACCAGGACTTCCTCTTGAGCCGTGCCTTTTTCGGACCTAACCAACGTTTCCATTGTGATGCCCCACTCTGAAAGGACCGGGAGACAGGAAGGGAGAGTGGTAGGTGAGGGTGGTGGAGAAACAAGTCCGGTGAATCCACAGAGTCCATCCTGGTCTATTCGGGCAGATATACATGGAGGAATCAATTCCTCGTGAAATATTGGGGCACGGGTCCAAATGAGAGTATGTTCAACATCGAGAGGAACTAGAGAAGAGCTCAGCCGGTAACCTCGATCAACAATTGGAATATCCGCACTAGAGTATGGCCAATCATTTTGAATAATACTGATAAATTGCGAAGGGATATCGGAGGTGAAGTACTTGGGTATCTCGCCTGAAGACACTGGTGAGGTAAAGGACGGTTCATCGACTTTCAACGCCGATGGTAGGAGTGACAGCTGATCTGGTTTTCCCCATTGTAAACGATAGTTTACGAGATAATCTCCTGGACGAGATTGGTGACTTGTTTTGCGGCGAATCAGACGACTCACTAATTGTACCATACTCTGCCGCTACCTCAGCAGCCCATGCATCATAGCGTTTTTGGAGCTTTCTGTCGCGTTTCAGGAGGCCAAGGTCGCTGGGAGTACTCTGACTGAGTGGAATGTCACCAAACATGGGCAAATGGAGGTCACCCCGAGTTGACGAAAGTCTTGAGCTGTGTCCAGGTGAATTTCGGAGGATAATGAGCGACGAGCTCAGCCCTCGTTGGCCGCCCTGCGGGGAGGGGAACGCCTTGCGTTATGGTCATCAGTCGGAATCTAGGTTGCGATGCACAGCCACGACGACTCTCATCCTGCTCGAAACGATGGCCGGCTGGAGAAACCAACCACCGAGAGGTTCACGCTCGAGAGGACGAGTAGCCCCAAGAGGGATGACAACGAACATTCCATCGAGGAGTCAAATGGAAACCATTCCCTCAGTCAGCCGGAGCAGTGGATTAGATGCAGATGGAGACACGTAAATTGTTCATTTTGGCCTCTCATAAAGAGGTCTTGATTCATTTATGATAGCCTCAAAGATTTCAAGGTTCAGCAGGAGTATAGGGCTTTCTTACAGGAAAAAGTGAGCATCCGCTCGTCACCAATTGTCAGACATTGCGTCCTGATTGACCTGGAGATTGGGTTTTCCTTAGATTGAAGTTGTCCTGCATCGGCATCCACGTACAGCTTCAGAATCAGACCAGGAAGCAAGACGGCGAATGGATGCGCAGGAAAATCTGCTCATCTTGTTCCGTACGTTCACTTGTATCCAAAGGTGGCCTGTTGCTTCAATTATTTTGTCCCTTTAGGAAAGCTGAGAGAAGGAATTTACTCTTCGAGGCGAAAGGACACTTTTGCATTAGAAGGCTTGTATCCAGGTTTACGCCACCCGGATGTACCCTCAATAATTCTCGACGTCTTTCACAGTATATGAAATGTCCCTCTATCTGGCCGCTGCGTTCCAATCACCTCGACAAATTATTTCCATTGTCCAACATCTCGTACCAACCTTGTACCTCGCTTCACCACCACCACACGAGAATCGTACCCTATCAATCCTAATATCTCTGCTCCACCATCTTGTGGTAGATTATCCGTCTCAAAAATCTTACAGACAACACCTCGACACGATTCCACCGACAATCTTCCCAAGGGAGTCTGTCGGCTTTCAATGGATAACTTCCATTGCAGGCAGTCTGAGAGTGCAGAATTATGCCCTCTTCGGACGCCTCCTTCGACGCCCGATGGTTTTAAAGGCCATCTCGAATTCGGATGATGACCTTGTGGTTGTTTTAAAACCTTTGGCAATCTCGGCACAACAGGAAATTAGCCACACGTTGCCTCAACAAGCAATTCTCGGCTTGGTAGACTCGCTAGCCCAGAAATCTCGCACAACTACCTGGGAAATCATCCGTTCTGCTTATCGGGAAATATCATGCAATGTATCTGAACCGGAGCAGGGCTGGCTCCAGCGCTCTCTAGGTTTACTACCGCTGGCGCCTTATGGCAGGAAGATGGTGGGAGAGGAATGGCTCGAAGGGCAAGAGGCTTTGGGGCACACCCGACGGAAGGAAGGCGTCGCTGGGAGGTGGATTGTATGCAAAGTACGATGACCGATGTGATCGATGCGCACTTGAAATCGCAACGGACTTGGAGACATCTGAGCATTCTGTCATCTCCACTCGATTTGCAGCATTCTAGCTGTAATCCTTGACCAAATGACATGGTATACCTACCAGTGGTAGTTCGAAATTATGAATGTAAATGTCATCCCATTGGTATCCTATTGGATTCCCACTTTGCCCAAAAGATCTGCAAGTTCGTCCGCCTCCTTGTCAAGTTTAGACTCCTTCACTTCACCCTTTCCAGGTTCTATTTCTTCCTCCTCTTCCTCCTCTTCCTCCTCTTCCTCTTCCTCCTCGTCTTCATCAAAGGCATATAATTTTCCACCTCTTTGTTTCAAAGACAACGCCAAGGTTTCCAGGTGTGCATCTTCCTCCTCTTGATCATTCGCCTGCAATTCTAGTTTCATCAAGCTGTTCAGGCCGCTCGTGATAGCCTGAGCCAATAGTGCGAAGGTCTCGGTCTCTAGATTGTTGTTCTGCAGTTGTAGAGTGTGAAGTTTCGGGTTTGTTCCAGTAACGAGTGAAGAGATGATGATCGGGATCTCCCCTTCATGCGAGAGGACGCAGTCGGAGAGGTTTAGCGTTCGGAGCGATGTCCAAGTGGGTAGCGCTTCCGTCCACGCCTCTAGACCAGCGGTTGCGCCTTCTTCAGTGAACGTGTTATCCTGAAGATCCACATACTCCAACTCCGTGCACTTTGCCAGGCCATGCGCCAGAGCTGTGATTCCCTTCATGCGAATCCCATTCTGCGGCATCCGCACGTCGACCAGCGTGCCATGCGCGGCAAACGCGTCCGCCCAAGCGCCTGCTGAACCGTCTTCTAATCGATTACGCCCACAAATGACTGTCCGCAGGTTAGACTTCTTCCCTTCAGCTTTGGTAAGTTTCGCAGACTCGGAAAGTGCATTGGCAAGCACGATTCCGCCCGCAGGGCCCAATCCGTTGTTGTTCAGCTTCAGGATCTGAAAGTTTCGGTTGTGTATGAGGAATGGGACGATAGGGTCCACCGATCGGCCTCCAAAGGCGTTGTCGCTGAGGTTTAGCTCTATTAGAGACGTCTTGTCTTTCAGTACATCGCAGATTGCAGTCAAAGCGAGGGGAATCTCGGAGATCAGGCGACCAGTGAAGATGTCTGCCAAGTCTGCGATCTATATGGTCATCAGCATTATCATTCGGAACTAGGAGAATCCATGGCACCTTGAGTACTGTAGCCTTTTGGAGGAATTCTGAGAGTGCGATGGAAGCATCAACACCGAGTGTGTTTCCTCCCAGGTGAATCTCCTCGATTATTGTGGGGTCAAAAGACTTTAGATGGGGTTCAATATCAGCCCGAGTATCGAGTTTCAGTCCCTTGCCGCTCAAAGAGAGGATTTTAGAGGATGAAGCCATCGTTTCCTTGTGCGAGAAAGTGGTCGTTTATGTAGTTTGAAGAAGAAACAGAAATGACTCGATCAATCATGACTGCCTGAGGACTCTCGAACTTATTTGATTTGACATATTCTCAAGCCCATGAAAACACTCATCTAGCCTACAGTGATAGCTTACTCGTCTAGAAAATGGTATGGATAGCATATAGGTGAAATATGAGGGAGATCTTATATCTCAGCGTTGATCCCAACATGGATGATCTCATCCGCGGAGGTGAGCCATTTCCCCGTCTCAGGGAACATCGTAGCTAGATCGCATCGTCAGAAAGATACACGAACCAAAGATATGGGAGTGACCTACCCAAGCGTCGATAAAGGTCCTCGATGATAAACTTTCGCACCCAATTCGCAACGACGGACACGGCCCCAGCGTGGACTTTCTTGCTCACGACATGATAATGAGGGGCACTGCGTTTACACGACATCGTGAGTGAAGGATCGCGTGGGACAAGCATCCAACCATACATATGCGTGGAAACGCGTGCAGCTTCTCTAATTTCCTCGATGACGGTGGAGGCATCATTGTGAGCCCCTTGCTCGATCTCGCAGATCTTGTCGATCAAGTCATCGACCTTGATATGCTGGAGTTAGCTAAAATTGCAGAAACTTAGTTGGGAACACAAACCTTAACGTCGAAGTCGTCTCTCCAGCCGACGTAGTAGGTGACTCCATAGAAACCTAAGACGAAATGTTCAAATGAAGTACGGGGTTGAGCTATTTGCAATACCATCAATAGTCCTAACTTTTGTCACTGCATAGCGATCTTTCACTGGTACTCTTGGGACAGGGACAATGGAAACTGATAAGAACACCTGATACAGTGTTTTCATCCTGAACAGTTAACAACAGAAGGGCGCATGGGCATACCACAACACGAGGTAAGGCAGGCCACTGTCGTACAAGGCCTTGATGGAAGGATCAATTCGACCTTCGAGATCCGGAAAGGATGATGAGGTCATACCTATAAATGTGTGAGGGACTCCCTTTCCCCCGGTTACCTTGTGGAACACAGCACATGAAGGAATGCGCTGGAGTTTCTTTCGTTCTATGCCAGTGATTCCATCGAAGAAGGTATCGGACGTATAATATAACGTTGCGTCATCTTCCGACTGAACAGATTCTTCTTTGTCGTCAGATCGGTCACCGTACTGAATAAAATGTCGCAAGTTCATCCGGTTTGCACCATCGAATCGTTCTTCTAGGCTCTGAAAAATCATGGTACAGCCCAGCCTCCAGAGAAGCTATGTGGCGTACCTTGCCCCAAGTCCACAGGATCATAATCATCAGTCTACGGCCAAGATTAGAAAAGAAAAATCCAGATCAAGCCGACGAGCTCACAGGATACCGCCGATCATGAGGGGAACCCAAGCTCCCAAAGGTACTTTCTTAAAGGATGCACCCCAGAATAGAGCTGAAGAGAGAAAGAATCAGTGGGAAATATAGGTTTTGACAAAAGAACCAGACCATCGAAGAACCCGAAGAAGATTAGAAATGCCAAAGCGAGGACAGCAGGCAGGTGTTTCACGTAGAAAATTTGAATGGCTATCAGTATCGTGGTAGAAAACATAACAGTTGCCACGCAAAATCCATATGCGTCGGTGAGATTAGTTAGGTTCTTGAATGCTCCGACGATGGCGATAGTGCCAACCATCAGCCAAAAATTAGCCGCCGGTATATATATTTGGCCTTGAAGCTTCTCCGATGTGTAGACCATTTTGATGGGAGGGAAGCAATTGGTGTTGATCAGCTGTTGGCAGAGACTAAAAGTGCCTGTTATCATTGCCTGAGAGGCAATGATCTAGAGAAGATTCAGCGGACAACAATCTTAATGGATCATCCTGCTCACCGTAGCTAGGACAGCAAAGATAAAAACAATCCTGTACATCAGTCAGCGATATATACGATACAACTGTCAACATTTCTTACCAGAATAATGCTCCGTTTGGGGGTCCAGGAATTGTCAGATAGAAGACGTTGCTGAATACACTCTCTCCATCGGCGATCAGACGGGCTCCTTGTCCAAGGTATGCTAAAATTAGTGCAGGCCATACGAAACCGGCAAATGCCATCTAAAAAGACAAAGTTGTGGAAAGAAAAACAACGGCTATAGTATATGACGCGAACCTGGATGGAAAGTGCATTGAACTGGCCAAGGCTATTGAATCAAGTTGCTCGCTCAGTGATGACCATTCTTTTCCTTTCGAAAAAAACGCTTCACTTTGCAAACATCGCTTCGCATCCAGTGACTGCGAGCAGTACTCCTGCAAGGTAATCGTAATTCTTTGTACGAACAAAAACTAGATGATGGAGACGTGAATGGAAAGAGGGGATGAACGTTTTGAACCTACAAAGAATGGCGCGAGAGGGGTCGAAAGCCCGGAAGATCCCTGGATGAAAGGTGATATTATAGATGCCAGTCGCCCCCAACAGAAGGAGCCATATGAACGAGACTGCCATGATTCACGATAAACGGAAAAGGCAACATATGGAAAGATCATAGAAGATACTGACCCGGCGCGAATAAGAACGCAACACGCTCTGTCCCAAACCTCTGTAACATGAAGAGCGCCAGAAGTATAGCCTGCAGGACAAATTATTTCAGAAACAGAAAATTGAGGCTGGGTAGTTCTTACAATGGATATAGGGATAATATGATTGTTCACAGAGGGTTTCGCGACCCCTATCCCTACGATCGAACCGGTGACCGAAACTGCAGGAGTAAATATCCCGTCGGCCATAGTGAGGCTGTATGTAATGACGGGTCAGTTGTACAGAAAGAATAGAGAAAGTATAAAATTAATACGCTGTGCCGAAGAGACACTAGACGGACGTGAAGCATCAGTGAGAATCAGTGAACCTAGGAGGATACTTACCCAGATTAATAGAGGCCAGCGGAATGTCGGATTGATTCGCCGGCCTCCGCTATGGTCAGCCGATTGGCCCAAGTAGGACTCTCCGGTGAGTCGACGATCATCGTCAAAATCTCTGTCAGCAGGAGGGAAAAGGCCCTGGTACAATGCAAAGGAGCCACCTTCACCTGGAGACCCGAGTTAGTCTAGATTCGTCAATCTGTGTCATTGAAATGTAACCTTCTCCCGTGCCAAATCGGAGAGAAATGAAGGTCTGGTTACACGAGTCAGGGAAGTCGATTATTTTGACTCGAAAACTCGAAGCGCACGTATTTAATGAGAGGTAAAAGCGTCATTGACCAGATTATGGCACTCAGGCCGCCAATGATATCCTCGGCAGATGGAAGAGGCCCAGTAGCAGGCCAGATCCCATTGAGGACATACAATGGGGATGTGCCAATGTCTGAGTAAATGATGCCTTTACGGACGGTTAGCTACTGCGACAAGCAGGAGAATCATCCTTACCGAGCGTCTGGAAGCTGAGAAAGAACAGGGGGAGACCACGAAAGATGACCGCCTCTCGTTTTGCGCGCAGATCGATGTCGTCGACACCCTTCTCTAGCATGCCCGGAGAAGAGGGCGACTTGGTCTTCCAGAATGGCATCTTGTTTTCCTCCTAGGCAAAGGTGGTGGCCAGAAGTTAGGGTTGTCCAACTTGAGGGAACACTCGCCACAGTTTTTAAGGAGACAGCATGTGATGACCATGTCTTTATCTAGTGATGGCGAATATACCTCTTGTCAAGAGGAAATTGCGGGATTATAGCTGTTGGAGCGGTAATTCGTAACGTTCACTTTGAATGACGAGATGTACACTGTTCATACTGCCCTCATTGAAGCAGGGTCAGGGGTTAAATGAAACGATACGAGATAAGTTGACGCACATGCACATGCATTGGGTCTTGGCACACTCACGGGGCCGGCTTGTCAGCATGTTTTTGAGTTGTAGGAACGCCACACTGCGTCCTGAATGCGCGTAAGTATCTTCACTTTACCTCCTGACTATATGCACAATCGTCCAATGGCACTTGGTTGGGGAGTTGCGACGCGAAGAGTTACTGGTCACCGGTCACGAGTTGGTCACATGCTTGACCCCTTGAATTCCTTGGCTTCAGTTGCATCGGCATGTCGTTCTTCAACTCTTTTGGGTTCGTGGATGCTCTCGTCTCCTCATGGGTGTTCCTGATTAACTCATCCTCAAGTCGTTCCATGACCCGAGGCCAGCGGCCGAAACGGTCACCCACACCCACTTCAGCCACATTCCCACCTGAAGTGCTTGCACCACCCCGGCCCTCACCACCATCACCGATCCCTTCGGAAGCCAAGCCTCTGTACCTATGTCGGCCATTCGTGGAAGCTGCCCTTGTCAAGGGAAACTTCAAAACAATCGTGATGCTTCCGAAATATGTTGATATTATGGAATGGGTTGCAGTGAATAGTGAGCCGCATCGCATTTTTCCTTGGACCTTCCTGGCTCATTCCATATTTAGTATTCGACTTTTACACGAATCTCAACGAGTTTTACGGCGTCATTGCGGAATTTTGTACTCAACAAAATTGCCCAACAATGTCAGCAGGGACGACGTATGTCCCTCGACTTCACCAACCTCCTAGAAATACCTTTTTAAGTGTCGTCTACAGATTAAACTATACGTGGATTAATCAAGATCGCAAAAGCGTCCATTTACCTGCCCCGACCTACATAGACTATGTGATGACTTGGGTACAAAACCTCTTAGACGATGACAACACCTTTCCAACGAAAGCTGGTAAGGCTACTCTGCATTGACGATTTTTCCAACTGATTGGACTCTGTTGAAGGCCAGGACTTTCCACAATCTTTTCCTTCAACTGTCAAACATATATACCGGCAATTGCTTCGCGTCTTCGCTCATATGTACCATGCACACTACCCACAAATCCTTCATCTTCGATCCGAGCCCCATTTTAACTCATTATTCGCTCACTTCCTTGCTTTCGGCCGAGAATACGAACTCCTCGAGGTTAAAGACCTGAAGGGATCGAGTTCTGGTCCTGTAGGAGTGGGAGAACTATGGGAGGCATGGAAGCAGATGGGTTTATTGGAAGGTTAGGTACCGTTGCTTTACAGGGTCAGGTCTATTTTTCGGTTTTGGCTGGCTGCGAAGCTGCAATCGAAGTTGATCTGAATGATGGGGTCCCAGACCTCGACAGTCTGGCAGTCACCGGTCACACAGCAAGCAATATTAATAAAAAGGTGAATACATCCTCGTCAATGTCGTCATATCGAGTCTTGGTGGGTCAGCTCATTGACTTGGATGAGAAGCGGAGAGAGTGCCGTAGATGCGCACCTAGTTCCAAGATTAAAGAGACCCGCTCAGGCCCGTGGTACCATGCAGTACAATGAATTTAGGGGAGGAAAAAGGATGTCCTCAAATGCTACTGACATGGGCCGGCCAGTCGCAGATATGAGTCAAAATCGTGAGAATTACGCACTGCATTTCGTATGGGTGGCAAACGAGAACGGAGCACGGACAGAGGTAAGGCCCAGAGAGCAAATCTGCCCCTGCAGCAACTGAGGTATCTTGCATATCCAAGTCGTTCGTTTGCTTCAACGACTGTCCGGAAGTCGCTGACAACCCGAACGCTAAGGTGACGCGTCATTTCCATCGTAGTGGTCGAGCGTGGATCGCGTTATCGGGTTGAAGTCATCGGATATGTTGATACCGCGGAAGAGTGGGGCGACGAAGAAACAGCAGCAGCGCCAGTGCACTGGAATGCAGGAGGTCAACGGTGAGTGTAACACTATTACTATGTTAGCGCTGCGTTGGCATGTCTCGCCTCACGATCACCACGGTAGGTCGTGTCTAGATCTCAGGGCAGCCATGGTTGAACGTTGAATTCAGAGGTGAAGTTCAAGACATAGATAAAACTATGTCGGGAGCTTAATGATCAAGACTTACGGGGACAAAGTAAGTACTCGGAGACATACGGGTTGATATGTTTTTACGAACTACTCGAGCACTAGTAATAAGTACTACAGTGTCACATCCATACTGAGGGGTGCCAGCAAGATGCGAGACCCTCTGGCACTCCCAAAAAAGGTTGATCCGAAGCTTGACAGCGATCATCAAGCTTCTTTCGGCTGCACAGCCAATTGCAGACCTGACCCTGTGGGGCAACGGTAGTTAGGTCGACTCTTTGACGGTCCGGACTCCGAGAGTGATACTTTGACCGAATTAGGTATTAGTGATTAGAGATGTCTATTGTCTGTAGACCATAGAGTCACCCATTTTCCGAGTCGGTAACATCGCTGCGACATCATGTCGTTCTTTGGGTAACTGTTCTCTGGAAGCTGCCAATCCAATGACATCTCACTCAAGCAATCATTTCAGGCGGACTAGGGCACCTCGAAAGAGGTCGCCAACCCCGACTGGCATGTCACGGATTGGCCCATCGCCGGAATCTCCTTCCTCTGGTGGTACCCCAAATACTAGTACTGCGGGAAAACCTCTCTACCTATCAAGCCCCTTCGCCGATGCTGCTCTTGTCAAAGGAAATTTCAAGACCATTGTCATGCTTCCAAAGTATGTCGACATCATGGAGTGGGTCGCCGTCAACAGTACGTTTTCATCTCCTTGCATCGCAAAACTTATCCTATCCTTTGCAGTCTTCGATTTTTATACTAATCTGAACGAGTTCTACGGAGTAATCTCTGAATGTTGCACCCAGAACACATGTCCAACAATGTCAGCTGGGGTAGCGTACGTCCCATTCCGTACTTCACACCTGGGCAACATCCCAAGGAATCTCAACTCTTCTTTGAACCTGCATAGCTTAAATTACATGTGGACAACCCAGGGTGCCAAGCAGGTCTCTCTGGCAGCTCCAACCTATATTGATCTCGTCATGTCCTCCATCCAAAAGCTTCTGGAGGATCAGAATGTATTTCCCACCAAATCACGTACGACCTTTCACATTATCTGTATAATCTGCCACGCGGTACTTTGTTACTGATCATTCTTTTAGATCAATCCTTTCATCCCTCTTTTCCTGCGACGATCAAGCACGTATATCGCCAGCTCTTGCGCGTCTTTGCGCATATATATCATGCACACTACCCCCAGATTCTTCACTTGCGTTCCGAGCCGCATTTCAACTCTCTATTCGCACACTTTCTTGCCTTTGGGCGCGAATATGAACTATTGGATGTTAAAGATATTAAAGGTGAACCCCAAGCAACAGTGGGTGTGGGGCTTTTATGGGAAAGGTGGAAAGATTCAGGGATTCTAGGAAGTTGATTTATGTAAAGTTAATTTGTAACTTTGTGTCTTGCAAGGAGTCTCGCGCCATCTTACACTCGCTACCAGCTACATATATACCGATGAACCCATTGGGATGGAATGAAAAATATACTAACCTACCATATCACGTACTTAGTAGGCTCATGATAGCCGGAAGTGGCTATGTAGTACGACACATAAGTACTGCAATCATCCAAAGAGTCGGCGGACGCGCCGTCACACCACGGGACGAGGTCACACGAGCTTGCCGAGCGTCCAGACTCCAACGGTCCAGGCCATTCGAGCAATCCTAGGCTCCCGAAGGATCAATGTCAGTCACGACGACGTCTTCGTTCTCCGACATCACAAATGGATCGTCGTCCGTTGGGTTTATGCCTTCATTCGCAGAGTTGGAAGGAAAAGATGTTTCCGAGCAGGTGGAAACAATGATGATCAACTTATTTTGAGTCCCTGACGGGCAGCGTGAATCCAGGTCGAGATTTTGAACAACCAGTTTGTCCTTGAACATCGAATTAAAGAGGGTGCTGAGAATTTGTTAAACATGCAATTGAATGTATGTGCCATGCTCTTCCTCGCTTGGAAATTGTGTATACCTGACAAACGCTCTCAAGGACTCCCTTCGATCACAGGTGGAATCTGAACTGGATACGGCGAGGAACAAAATCAATGCGATAACAAAACAAATCGAGGAATGTAGGTTCAAACATGTGGGCGGCGTCTATCTCCAAATTCACCTTCGTGTTCAGTATCATCCCGAAACAAGGCCAGATCAGCCAATGGTAGCACTCCCACGAAGCGACGGTCTCCTCAAGCAGACAAAGTAACTGGGGATGACTTTCGTACAGCATTGTACAATGCATCTAGTTTCGTATCAACACTAGCGGCTGTCGCTTCTCCAAATACCGGGGATTCCTCCACTAACCTTTCTCCATCCTCGTCAACCACCATCCCAAATTCAAGCGATGCAGATCGACAGGTAATAGACACCTTGTCAAGCCTTATCAACATTCTCCGGCGGAATCTGCGGGTGCGATACGAACTGAAAGTTTCAGAAGTGCTGCAAGCGTAAGGCAAAAATTGTCGTCTGTCCTATGGCCATATTTTTCACTGCTCCGTTAGTGTTACACCTATTCTTGGCGACAAGTATTCGCAACAATCCCGGGCAGCTACATACCGACTTTTGCGACACCTCTTGGTCGATTCAGAGTCTGTGAAGGCTTTTGTGGGAAGTGGGCCAATTGATTGGTACATTGTGAAGTACGGACAGTCTGCTAAATTCCTTGGAGATTTCTAATCCGTCATTTGGTGAAGGTCACTCAATCGTGACAACAAGCATCATGCTGAAAAGGAACAAGCCATCAAACTTATTAGAACCATCCTTGAGGTAGGGACGGTCCGTCGCGACTCATCATCTGGCGCGGGGATAGGAGTTGTCCCTCTTTCAGAACCTGTCATGCGCGCTTTCATCGCCATTGCAGAGCAGCCCGAGGATCCATTTCGCCTCATCTGCATACAAACTATAGCCGAAATTTGTCCGTCCTGCCGTCTTCGCTGACCGAACTCGCACGTTTAATGGTGTTGCTTTCGACAGTGCTCGTGGATATCGACCTTGTGTCTAGGACAGGCGGTATTGGTTTTCTCTTGCATGTGCTTAGCGAAGGACCTCCAGAACTTGCGCCCATACTTGCGTCGGTTTTCTTGTACATAGCAGATTACCCGCGGACAAGGGAGTATCTTCAAGTTGGTGTAGACCTGGAAGTAGGTTGCACCTTCGTTTTATCGCCTTGTCCTGACACCATGGACAGATTGCGCTTTCCGATATAATTGACGCTTACGGAAAAGGAACTGATCATTCCGATCGCATGCGGGCCTGTGCAAAACTCGTACAATTAATGCTATGTACATGGAGCGGTAAGTTCGTCAGAAAGCTCAAAGCAATCTGTCAAGACTCTCCTCATAGGACTCATGTACTTCTCTATGGACAACATGCGAGCTCTTCGCGCCATAATTGATACTCTCCGAATACCTTCACTAGAAACCAGGGTGCGCGGCATACTTTTTCCGCCGTGATATTCCTTCCCATTGGTAGTTCTGCATTCAGGAAATCATTTTGGACATGTTTTTTGATCTCCTACACATTAAATCGCCTGAATGGTATCAAACCTTTATCGATGGTCGCCGATTGACAAGTCCGTCTCAATTTGATCATATGGGCTATTAACCAACATCTCCTAGTGTATCGCAAGACTCGAGACGCACCAGTAACTAGTCAAGAATCGGAGTCGAACGATCGAGCCCCGCAACCCCTCAGACTTACAGATCAATATCTCGCTCTTCTTGTTTTGGTTTTTACCAAAGCCGGACTTTGTGATGTGAGCCATGATTTTTGTTTTTCTCAAGCCATCTTCGCGACTGAATGTGCCCCATGAGGCTCTTACATCGATGCTGGAAGAATCCACCACTGGTTCAAGTCTTTCTCGAAAAGCCACGTTGCTGTTGGCGGAAGTTTTACAAATGGCAAATCGCATGCTACCCTTGTCGGTAGCGGCCAAAATACAGGTATTAATTCGTACGTATAACCTGGGTATATCAAGATCTCACTGTTACCAGGCAATTCCGAAACTTTTCGTTATGGCTACAGATTTTGGGGACGGAGAGCACAGGATCATTGGCACAAACGCAATGTCATCTATCGACAGTTTCAACCGTAATAGGGTTCGCTTGCAGCCAACCGTCGCCAAGACCAACCGACCGCGGTACGCAATTGAGTCAAAAATTTGATTTGCTCTTATCATTACCACGTGCATTTTACCCAGTGCCAATTCCGTCGAGGACGCCCTGCGGCGAGGTCAGAGGCAAGTTGAACAGGTGAAATTGAAAATAAGTATGCAAATGGATGACAAAACATTCCAATCGTCCCTCCTGGAGAGTCAAGTGAGTCGTACCTCCAGGCCCAAGTCAACATCGTCACCTTCTTGATAGGTAATTATTACCAAAGACCATACAAAGTGGAACTTTGATACTCTACAAGAACTAATCGAGGGTCCTTTGCTAAATCCGAAGCGGATGGAGGAAGCAATTAAAGTTTCGCGCTTCATTCGCCGTTTGATGTCGTTCTTCCATCCCTTTGGTCACAGGTTTTCTGATATGCAGAGGAATAAGGTTCATTGTCAATCTGTTCGAATATCTGAGCTGAGCCAACGTTCTGTAAATAGGCGAACACGAAATGGGTCCGATTAGGTTGTTCCCTGTTATCAACACTCATGGCCAGCCCGGACGGCGTCAAGTATTTAGGGTATGAAGATCAGTTCTTAGCTCAAATTGTCAAAAGTTTTGCTCAACTGGATCCGGTTTGTCTCCATTTACTAACCGTATCCGAAACGTTTAACATGCATGACTATAGTTCAACGGTGCACCTGACTCGGATCCAATATTTTCGAAGAAGCGTGTGGCCGAGACCTTAACATATGGGTACCTCGAAATGCTTGGCACTCTCAGCAAATACAAGGAAGGTCTTGAGTACGTCGGATAACCGACTCAGTTACGCGACACCCATTCTATTCCTTTTCCTCGTAGATTATTAGAACAGTTCAAGGTTTTCACGGCTTTTTATCATCTAAGCGAACTACGGAGTCGAGAGGACCTCATGAAGGGTATTATCGAAAACCTCGATTATAACATGTTAGTCATCCCATTCTCCTTCCCTTTGATCATACTTCATCTTTTCGTCAGCGACGGTCATCCACGGATTGTTTTGTCCAAGGCTCTTACGTCAAGTTACAAGGTCTGTCATGTCGTACATGTATCTGTCTGATATAGCATGCTGAACTAATGACAGCATATTCGCCTATATGCTACGCAGCACTTGGGTGACTTGATTCGAGATTCTGCCACTGCGAACACGTGGACTCTTCGACTTCTTTTGACTCAGCTATATGATCCTGCCACTGAAGTATGCGAGCTCGCTGTCCATTTTCTGGAGGAAGTTTGCGAATCTAAAGATATCTTGCAAATGGTTGTCGAGATGCAACCAACAATGAACCATCTTGGAGAGATCGGGCATCCTCTACTACTGAAGTAAGAAGGAAAGTCTCAACTTGGCGATGGGACTGACACCAGTGTTACCAAGGTTTATGTCAACCCCAATGGGCTTTCGTTACCTTTACGATGCCGGATACATTGACCGGGAAATGGAGCTATGGTTTAATGTGTGTTCCCTTCTTTCCTTTCCCTGTATTCTACTCATTCGGGCTGATCTGTCTAGGAGCGGAACATCTACTACCTTGTTCAGGTAGAGATACACCTTTCCAAAGTTTTCAACCACGGAGCCGAGGAGGATGATGAATTCCTGTTCGTGCTAGAATTTCCTCTGCTGCTGCGGTCTTATCCATGGGACAGGGCATACGATGGGTCAGTCCCCCCGCATTTCTATGGTGAGATGGCGAAGACAGAGCTTGGCTGTCAAGTTCTGCAAGAAAAGGGCCATTTCGTCGAATTTTCACAGTTCATTCGGAGACATGGCAGCGAGAGCGATGATACAGAATTGATCATGAAACTGAAGAGTATCCTGTGGGCAGTGGTTCGTCGTCTACCTCTGGTTTATCACTATTTATGAGAATTCGTTTTTTTGGCGGGCAGGGTAGCGTTGGGGCAACGGAAGGAGGCTTACCGTTTTTGGAAGAGGAAGAGATAATACCTACCATTCTGGACATTGCACAAACGTCTCATGTCCCTTCCATACGAGGGTAGGCGATTTTCACCGTGCACGATACGACATGGCTGATGACTAAGTAGGACCTGTTTTTTTGTTCTTGGGCTCATATCTTCGACATTGCAAGGGGCCGAAATCCTCGACGATTATCGTTGGGAAGCGACACTTTCACCACTGGGTATACCGACCGGGGTGTGTATACCTGTGGATTTAGAGACATTTACGACGGTCAGTGAACTTTGTACATATTCTATTCTGGGCTGATGGTCCTCAGATACCTTCTTGGGATCCACCAACTCCGAAAGACGGTAACGGAGACTTATTGATACCTCCATCGAATGCGCTAGAAAGCGAGGTTGTCACCGCCATCCAAAATCTGGCGAACGCCGTAATTGCAAACACAGCGTCACGGACATTGGCAAAGTAAGTCAATAAGCTTCGTCGTTTCTGTGCTGATTGAGAGTTGTTAGGATGAAATCTCGGCCTGAATATCGCTCGACGTTTTCGTCTCCTGCCATGTTCTACCGCGCTCTTCACGTCATATCGACCAGACGATATCGGCTCCCCGTTCGCCGATACATCATCGATCTATTCAACTTGGAGTTGAACCCAGCACTTGTGGCCAAACTAGCCGAATGCGCGACAGCATTAACAAAAGCGACGAGCCCTGGGGCAAGTCATGCTGGTATGTCAGATACGCTCGAGAGGGAGAGGAAGGCCTTGCCGAGTGAAGATGAACAAGAGATGGCACCCGTGAAGAAGTCGGCTGCCGCTATCGAGCCCATGGCCAGTCCACGGCCAGTCGAGAGGATTATTGGATTTGATATCTGAAACGGAATTTTTCGTACGATCTTTCAAGCATCACTTTTCTAATTCTGACTAGCAGTTCTCTAGCGCTCGTTACTTATCCATAGGAAACAGGCTAAGTTTTATGTTGTGAATGACCGCAACTCGCGGCTGGCCCAGACTGGGTATGGGCGCTATTATAATAGCTCAATGGTCATCCAGCACAGACTCTTTTTTTTCCACTATTAATTACGTAGTCCGAGCTTACCAGGAGCAATTTTAGCATTCTTTTCCTGAGAACTAAGGGACGGTCGGGTCTCTTCACTTGCACTCCATTTTGTACTGGGAAACAGCGCGGGTGGTCAATTCGTGGTACGAGGCTGTGCAGTTCCCTTTGGCGTTGTGTTTCAGAAGCGTGCATTTCAAATAGAACCCGGAATTGGCGTTGAACCAACACCAAGTACTCAAGAAATGGCCCTACTCCAAGCCTGCAAGCGGGCCACGCTAGCATCTCGAGGGTCCTTCCTTCAATGTGCATCGCCCATTGGCCGCGAAATGGCGACATTCTCTCCCCCCACAAATCCAGAAACGAAGGATATTGTAGCGCCGGCGCAGCCAACGCGCGATGTTATGGTCGCAGATGTCATCAGCGGAGCACCCTGTAAGTTGCGCAACGTTTCTATCCCGCTTTGTCTTGTTTGACGGCTCTCGCGTCTCAGCTGAACTGCGCCATCGAGCGGTGCGCATATACCAGCCGACCCGGAACACTATGCAAAGCGGGGGTGCGAAAATGGAACGTTGGCGGGTAGATTTTGATGTATTGCAGGGTGGAGGCCGTTGGGAGAATCCTCTGATGGGATATGCGAGCTCGTAAGTGGGATGGTTTGTTGCAAGACGAAAACGATTAAACGGATGTGTCAGCGCGGATTATATGCAAGGCACACGCATTTCGTTCCGTTCGAAAGAGGACGCTGTTCATTTTGCGGAGAAACAAGGTGTGTTGTTCATCTTGAACGGCGATGTCATCTAATGTTGAGCGTTCCGTCTTGCAGGATGGGATTATTATGTGTACGTATGGGACTGGTGGATCTAATGAAAACAGCTGAAAGTGTCGTAGGCAACCTGCAGCGGTGAAGCGCGTTCCACCCAAGAACTATTCGGAGAACTACGCCTACCGGGCGAATACGCTGAGGATCCACAAGACGAAGTAGATTAGATAATCCGCACGTGCATGTACGTCATATATATCGCTGGTGGATAATCAGACGCTTCGAAGTGATTGTACGCTGGCCATCATGCTGTCCAAGACTCCTCCACCGGATTCGTCCCCAAATCCGTCTCCACCCTCCCTCAACGAATCTAGGGGGCCCGAACCACTTTCCATACCCCCACCTGAAGAGCCGGCTTCTCCAAAGACCCCAAAGACTACTGCGAGCAAGGATGGCTCTCGGCCAGCATCACCACTTTGTAGTCCCGCCTCTGAACGGGGTAAATTTGCGGTGTGTTGTTTGTTTTCGCAGATCGTCGCGCGATGGGTTCTATATCGCTCCATAGGATGAACAGGACATTATCGACATGGACATCTTCAACCAGATACTCGAATTAGATGATGAAGATGAAGATGGAGGCGATAGCCACGAATTCTCCAGGACCATGATTTTTGCCTACTTTGCTCAAGCCACAAAAACCTTCAAGGAGATGGATCAAGCCCTGTGCGAACCGCTTTGTTCGTTTCGCATCCACTGATTCGACTGTGCAAACATTAGACAGGAGAAGGACCTCCATACGTTATCTTCGCTCGGCCACTTCCTCAAAGGCTCTTCGGCTGCGCTTGGTGTGCGTAAAGTCCAGGCCTCGTGTGAGAAGATCCAACATTATGGGCAACTACGGGATGAGGAGACGGATGAGAACTTGAAGGCTAGTGTTGCACTACAGAGGGTCGAAGGGGTGTTGAAGCAGGTGAAGGAGGACTATCTCCTTGCAGAGGAACGGCTGAAAGGCTTCTGTGAGGAAGCGTCGGACTTGGGGGATTCAAATTCGATTGTAGGACTTGACTAGATGATTATACTCATACCTTGTACGGATGCCATATTATTATTTATTCAATTAATTTGCGATGCCCTCTGAATTCCGACATGTCCCCCGTCCTCTTGCTCTCTCCCGTCCTCCGAGCCCCGCCCCCTCGCATGGAGAACCCGACCCCGACACTAAAAGTGTTCTCCAGGATCTCTTACTCGCCCTCAAAAGCCCTCTTTCCCCATCTCTCGTCGAGCGAACCGTCCATGTGCTTCAGCCCCTTGCCGCGTCCCCCGACCCAGAATGTGCCGCTCTCGGACAAGCCTTCGTAAACAAGCTCGTCGTCGCGTGTTATGCAAAGGCCATCGAAACCTGCCTGACACAGGCAACACAGGCAGAGACGGAGGCAGAGTGGTGGGCAGACATCGAACGGAACCTCTGCGAGGGATGTCCTGAAAACAGTCCGAGCTGGCGGAGAGGATGGTGTTATCGTTAGAAAGGAAGGGGTTGCCGCTGATTATGAAGTAAGGCATAGCACAGTGCGACCTTCAAAATCACGCTTATATCCTTCCCAGTCCCTAGAACGCATGGCTCTGTCCCTTGCCAGGGATGAGCTCCATTATGGACATGAACAACGAGAAGCTCTCTCACAATAAATCAAGCGTGGGGATCTGACACCGGTATTGCAACTCTATGAAGAAGATATATTAGGACACCTTTGATATTCGCCTTGTTTAACATGCATTTATATCAGGTCGATATCGATCAAGCTTTGACGAGGATCGACAAGCTACTGAAATCACAAGAGTTGACGTTTGCTTTCGTGAGGGTAGCCCATGCATCAGGGATCGTTCATCTCCTCCGTGGTTCGTTGATAACTCTTGTACAAAGTACAGGCAGAGGCAAGTATGGCAGGACGCGGAAGAAAGCTGCAGCTTTGTCCGCTGTGCGGTATGTACTGTCTCCTTGAAGTTGTCCCTTTTTTGCTCCTGATCACTACTCAACATACAAGGCGTATCGAGCGACTTCTCATTTTTCAGCCATCAGGCCATCGTCCCGATCATGAAACTGACAGGTCCATCTCTCCGCTCACGTCGGGTCTGCTCCTATCCGCTTGCATTCCAGTTGCACTGCTTATAAGTAACAATGGCACTACTTGGTCGAAGGAACGATCTCGGATTGTGAGAACCGCAGTCATAAGTCCTGATAAGTTCTCGTTTTTTATGCCGGCGCCGAGCTACCGCGTATCTTCGGCTCAGGGTGTGCTCACATAAGATATGGACCGTCTTGGTATGGGACTGGGCTCCGCGCATCTTCCATCACAAGACGGGTCCCAAAGAGGTCCATGCGACGACGAGACAAAACAGGTAGGTGTAAAACTGACTCAGCGGTGGTCGACAAATCCTCGTTGAACGAAACCTACCATGTACGTTTTATGATCGTATTTCGAACCTCTTCTTGCCTGTAAGACACGCCATGCAACGAATACATGTGAGATGCCCAGAAGAACAGATCCGATATGCGTGATTCGTGCATGCCAAAGCACCACACCCACCCTGGAGGGGCATAGCAAACAACGCGAGCAAACGTCCGCTGTCTACGTCCCCGAACGCCAACTGAAGTGTCTTCCTCCCCGTTGCCGCATCGCCCTTCATGTCGCGCAGGCGAAACTCACCCATGCCATGATTGATTGGACGTAACGAGACATATACAGTAAGACCGACGTTGTGGATCCAATATAATAAACACAGGAAAAGCAAAAATGTTGAAAGGAGACTCCCGGCTAACGAATCAACGCCTCTGACGAACACCCGATGATCACCCCCTCATGAGATTAAATTGCCTATAGAGACGGAAACAGTATTCCAATTCTCAGCAGGCCTACTCTCGCGCCGGTAAGCCTGTCGTTTGGTGTTCTTTCGTCTCTTATACCAGAACCTATTCAGATACCACACTCAGATTAATGCGCACCCTTTAAACACAATGTGATGATACTGACATTCCAAAGATCACATCGGCGAGCAACACGACCCCACTCAGCGTGAAGCTGAGTATAACACCACGGCGCACCCCTGGGTCTGAGAACATTATGGTACTTTTCGTGGTATCGTTCTGATCTGGATCCACGAAATCCAGGCGTCGACCCGGTAACTGTTGTTTTGACGGAGGGTTTTGAGGGTCATAGCAGTATTGCTTGAAGCACTGTGCGCACAGGTCGGACCGCGGGATACGTGGAGAGACTTTGAAGCGTGCACGGTCGATGGCGGCGCATTGAAGGCAGGTACCAAAGTTGTCATCGGGGATGGTGGCGTTGGGCGTGAAGCCGACGATAGTGTTATTGTAGACTTGTTTGAAGAAAAGAGCTTGATGGTGGTATGTGTACCATGTTTTGGAGGTGGGTGTGCTAGAGGAAGAAAATCAATTGCATACGCCAGAATGATAGAGGAAGGCACACTTTGTGACTGGATCATCACCATTAATTGGAGGAGCATTTGGCAGGTAGATCACGAACGGATATTCCGGAGGCGTTTGTTGTGGATCACACCCGAAAAAGGTTGCACGGGCGTTGACACCTGTCTCAATGAATGAATCAGGGGTCGAAGGGATTGGAGGAAATTGCTGATGAGAGGAGGGGAGGATGGTTGATAGTCGGGTCAGTGTAGCCAATGGGCTTGAGCCGCTGTTTCAATGCACAAAGCAAGGCTTCAGTACCATATATACATCTCTCGGAAATTTGGATACACATACTTGGGCCAATTTTGCTCAGGATGGTCTGCACTTCCTTCAATCGTAACGATGACATCCAATTCCCTGGCCTTTACAAACAGTGGGTCATACGGTACATTGGCT
>Ga0307516_10000145_pt1 | contig 87073 bp, 75 predicted proteins | sample 19_EM_MG_FD_203310 | JGI IMG/M metagenome (GOLD analysis project Ga0307516, IMG submission 203310) | Populus trichocarpa ectomycorrhiza microbial communities from riparian zone in the Pacific Northwest, United States - 19_EM | ecosystem: Host-associated > Plants > Roots > Unclassified | place... | reverse complement strand
GGTTGTTGTTCTGGGTCTTTGTCTGGTTACTTGCGTTGAGCTGGCACTCTTTTGTCCTCTAGCAGATCAGCTTTTTCCCACGAGGTTTTGCAACTGCAGAGGTTTTAATGAGGCCAGTGGGGATTTGCTTTATGAGGTTGACTTTACTGTCTTGCTGCTCTTTGTTGCTTACTTGCTGCTCTGTCTTCGACGGTACGCAGCAAGAGGGGAAGTGTCATGAGATGTGGCTTGGACAGGGTCCGGGCACATTTTCGGAGATGAGACTGATAGCATCGGTGTATTGTCCGGTGGACTAGCCACTGAGACCGATAGCGTCGGCATACCGGCCTCCGGTGGAATAGCCACGGAGACCTGTTGAAAGAATATCGATTTGGTGGTGAAGATCAATATCTCGTATATTGAACAAGTATATGGAACTGGAAGAGAAGTACAAGAAGAACAGCAGATATCCCTTCTTACTTCTCCACTCTTGCGTAAACGTGCCCTCAACAAAACTGTAAAGCAGAAGCGCCAACCTAACGACTGTCTCGGCGCAAGAAGCATTTCCAACACACCCCCTCTTCTCATGCTCCGTAGATCAACCAAATGCAAATGAACCCATTATCCTCGTCGACCTCATTAAAACCTCTGCCATGAAAACCCTGTGGGGAAAACACTGGTTAGTAGGAAAAAGAGTACCGACTCACACTTGCCGACATGATGCAAGAACTTTAAAACTCAATGCCACAAAACAGAACACTTATCCTTCACATCTCTTTCTATCTCAAGCGCCTTCTTCCACTCTGATTCACACCCCCTTTTTCCTACCAGAATCACTTGTCCGGTCCTCCTGGTTGGACTCTGAGTCCTGTATCTGGTGGGGTGGCACTGGCTTTAGTAGGGCGTCGAGTCCTATGAGTTGTAGCAGCTGTTGATGTCGTGGCGCCGCAAGTGGCTTGGTCAGTAAATCGGCCAGATTCGAATCTGAGGTAACATATTGAAACTTGACCGATCCCTTCAGTTGTTCATCGTGAACATGGTGATATTTCACATCAATATGTTTCGATTTCTGCCGGACAACCCCGGTGGTGATCAATTTGATGGCTCCTTGGTTATCGCATCCGATCGGGACCGGCCCAGCTGATGTCTTCACCGGCACCTCTTCTGATACTTCCTTGAGTATGCGCTTAAGCCAAATGCTTTCCCATGTGGCGTGAGAACAGGCAATATATTCCGCTTCCAGAGTGGAGAGTGCCACGACACTTTGCGATTTCGCTTGCCAGTGAATCGGACCAGACATGACAATTTCCAGGTTCGAGTTGAGATATCCTAGGCCAAAGACACAGCCACGAACAGACTTACGGGTCTTTAGGTTGCCTGCCCAATTAGAGTCTGTGTAGCCGATAACTGAAGGATGTGGATGTGAATGGTGGCGGTAGTGAATACGAAGGTTTGATGTTGTCTTGAGATACCAAAGAACTCTCTTTGTGGCGGTAAGGTGCATCTTGAGAGGTTGTACATTGTATCGACTGAGAGCAGTGAAACTAAAGGTGATATCTGGGTAACTTCCGAGTGCGGCATACATAAGCGATCTGACCATTGACAGGTACTCTTTGCGATTAGCCAGCTTGTCCTCACAACAGGTGTTAGCCAGATCTGTGTGAGGATCAAGTGGAGACTTAGCCGGTTTTGCATCCGTCAATCCAAAACGTCGAATAATCGTATTGATGTAGCCTTGTTGACAGATACTAACTCCCCTGTCTTCGGTTCTTTCGATCTCAATTCCTAGGAACCTCTTTGTCGCTCCCAGATCACACATCTTATACTTCTTTTGCAGTAACTGCTTGATCTGGTGCCCATATCCTTCGATACCGTTGTGAGCAATGAGTAGATCGTCCACATATAGTACTAGGAGGACTCCTGGTTGGAGTAACAGGTTTGGATCTTCGGCCGACTGTCTGAATCCTATGGATTGCAAATATCCGTTGATATCCTCGTACCATAGTCTCGTGGCTTGTTTCAATCCATAGAGAGCTTTCCGAAGAATTAAGGCACTTCCAGTCGAGGCGGAACTTCTGGTCGAGGTGGCACTTCCGGTCGAGGTGGCACTTCCGGTCGAGGCGGCACTTCTGGTCGAGGCAAGCCAATCGATTCCAAGTGGCATTTCCATGTAGATATTGTCACAGTCAATCTTAGGATTTAGGAAGGCTGTTACAATGTCCATATGATCGACATCCCAGCCATACTGGGCGGCCAGTACCAGTACCAATCGGAACGTTGCCATTTTGGATACAGGTGCATAGGTTTCGTCGTAGTCGATACCTTCCTTTTGTTCGTAGCCCTTGATGACTAGTCGTGCTTTGTACCGAGTGGATCCGTCCGGATTAATCTTCCTCTTGTAGATCCACTTGCATCCAATAGGCTCTTCCACTGTCCTGTCAGTCATTGGCATATGGACGGTATTACCTTTTGCGACGATATCGAATCTGTGATTCTCGACCAATGACTGCCATTCCTGGCACCTGGCTTCCTTCCATTGTCTTGCTTGTGGACTTTCAAGTGCAGCCTTGTAGGTGAGCGGTTCACTCTCATCGATCATTTCCGTTTCAGCGATTCCAAGTGTCAGAAATGCAGATGCAAGGTGTTCCGAAGACGTCAAGTCACCCCCTTCTTCGCGAGCCTTGCTCATAATCGCTTTATTGGTTTCAAGGCGTTCCTTGCTGCGTGTCTGGGCAGAGACGTAGTCATTCTTGTCTGCCATTTCAATCAGTCTTGGTCTCAAATGTTGGAATCCACGTCACCAGTTCTCGCTTTTTTTTTAATTTTATTTTTACGCGAGATATGCAACTGCCCAGCATTCGCTGAATTCAGCAGTCATCTGCCCAGCATTCGCTGAATTCAGCAGGTATCTGCCCAGCATTTCCGCTGATTTCGGCACACTGCCCAGCATTCGCTGAATTCAGCAGTCATCTGCCCAGCTTTTTTTCGCTGAATTCAGCAGGTATGAAGCATATCACCAAGCCGCTCATAGAGCGATTTCACTGTATGACGAAAGAAATCTGATATTTGTGACTTACTAGTGTTTTCCAGACTCTCTGTGTCATTCATTTCATGGATCTCGTCCTGCGCTTCATCAGTCTGCGTTTCGTCGGTCTGTTCTTCATCGATAGTGTCTGGAAACTCAATGGCTTCCTTCTGCTCTTCTGTGTGTGCATTTTCTTCTTCGTCAAACACCACACTTGAGCATTCCACTGCTCATCCAGTTCTTCCCGATTTGATATCCCATATTCTCCAGATTTTTGTAGAATTGTGGACGTATCCCAGCATCATGCATATACTGGAGCGGTTTCCGAATTTCTTCTCCATTCTTTGAGCGGGTGAGATGTGTTTGTACACTCGACAGCCGAATCGTCTTAAGTGACCGATTTTCGGAATGGTGCCATACAATGCTTCGTATGGTGACCGGTTGCCTGTCAGACTCGATGTGGGTGACATTCGATGCAGGTAGCATGCTGTTCTGATGGCTTCGGGCCAAAATATTATTGGCACATTTGCATCCAACATCATACTTCGTGCCTTCGTATTCAGTGTCCGGATCATATGCTCGGCCGTTCCATTTTTGTGTTGGGTGTACAGGGGGGAGGATTCAAACGTGATTCCTTTTTCTCCCAATAGTCCTAGGAATACCGAATTACTGTATTCTCCGGATCCGTTGTCGCTGCGGAATCGTTTGATGTGAAATCCCTGTGCTTCAACCCATGCTTGGTAATGTTGAAACTTGGCCGATATCTCTTCTGCGGTTTTTGTGATCAAAAAGTACACCTCAGTATATCTCGTGCAATCGTCAATATAGATGATGTAATATTGAGCACCTCCGATACTGTGCTTCATCGGTCCACAGAGATCCAAATGCACGAGCTCAAACGGCGTTGATGTCTGGGAGGCCTTTGTACGTATGACATGTTGTTGTTGTTTCGTATGAACACAGGTTGGACACAATCTCAGTGTTTCCCAGCGAGGCTTCTCTGGCTTATTCACAGGTTGAACCGGTGAGATCGGTGGCTCGTAGTCCATAGGATCCATAGCCAGCTCAACGTCTGTAGGATCCGTGACCGGCTCGACATCCAGATCCGTAATCCGTTCTCCTGAGGATTCCAGTAGTCGTCTCAAGTCTTGATAATTAAGGTGCGCGAAACGTCGATGCCACATGTTTATCGTATGTGAATGTGAAGCTGTTTGCAGCATTCTGATTTCGGAGATGTGTGCCGATCCGTCCGTTGACAGTATGTAAAGACCGTCCTCAAGGCTGGCACTGAGAACCTTTTGTCCTTTTGCATTGGAAATCGAACATATGCCTGATCGGAATGTTGATGCATATCCATGGGAGTTGAGTTGTCCTACTGACAGAAGAGATATTCGGAATTCCGGAACGAAGAAGGCTTCAATATCCACTCCGCCTAGATGCACAACCCCTTTCTTCTTTGCGTGTACTCGATGATCATCCCCCAATTTAACTATCATATTCATTTCCTTAACTGAGTCCTCCCAAAAGTCTCAAAGATTGTTGCCGTAATTATGAGATGCTCCAGAATCAATTACCCAGGTCCTAGTTGTAATTACCGATCGATGTGATGCTACCTTTACTTCTGAGCTGAGGGAAGTAGTTCCTGAGAGTCATTGTGGGTTACTGTTTCCCTCCATCTGGTAGTCTTTTTGTCCCTGCTCGGTGTTCCTTCTATTGCGTAGGGCATTTCCTTTCTTCCTCGCAGGACAATTAAGTCTAATATGTCCTTCTTCTCTGCAATAGTAGCAGCCATCCATTTGGTCTTCCCGTGGATGTTTAGAAGTAGTTGTCTCCTTGCTCCAGCAGTCGGCTGTAGTATGTGTGCCAGTGGAGTACCAGTCACACCAGACTTTCTGGAAATGTCCTTTTCCTCGATAGTTCCCTCGTCCCTGGTGAGCACCTCGTCCTCCTCTTCCTCTCTGTTGACTTCCTCCTCTACCTCCTTGGTGGGTGTATAATGCCTCTGATACCACATCTGGCACCACGGCCATTGCTTTATTCTTTTCGCACTCCTTCAGCGCATCAAAGACTTCTTCAATGGTAAGGTTGGCTCGGGATTGCAGAATTTCGATGGTGACGGCAAACATGGGAGGCAGGGTTGTGAAGATGTGTGTTTTAAAGGCAGAATCGGTTATCGCTTCGGCAGTACCAACGAGTTGGTTTCTGATATCCAATAGTTGTCCGAAGTAGGTGGTGATGGGCTGACCGGGAGTGGGACAAAGTGAGCTAAAAGTGCGACAGAGTGTCATTCGACTGACAGTATTGTTGGCTCCATCCATTCTGGCTCCAAGCACTGTCCACATCTCCGCAGGATCACTGGTATTATTGATGTGTGCTCTGGCAGTCACACCAGTGGAACCGTAGATGATAGCTGCAGCTTGGGCCCGGCGTTGGGTATAGTCTCGGTAGGCTGCTCGTTCTGCAACAGCCGCTGCAGAGTATCCGACCGGATTGTTGGGTTCCTCCTCCTCTCCAATAACGATATTCCAAGCCATAACAGATTCTAGAATTCGCTTGCATTCTTGCTTCCAGGTGGTATAATTCGTAGCTTCAAGGAGATTGATCTTTCCAAGAGCATGCTTGTACGGTTTCTCGGACATGGCGGCAGCGGGAGTGAAATTGTACAACTTTCAGGTTTGCTTCTTACTTATTTGTGTCAGTAAAGGTTGTATGGACAGTGTAAGAGGACGTAAATCAATGGGCCTCGATATTGCCAGCCTCCGTGCTTACCGCTGAGCTCTCTTATGAGCCTACTTTTGACGCGAGAGTGTGTGATGGTGGTGGAAACCTGAAAAATAATTCGATATTTGGTGTGAGGTTCGTTTGGTTGGAGCGGTTACGGCTCCGGGCTCATAACCTGTTGAAAGAATATCGATTCGGTGGTGAAGATCAATATCTCGTATATTGAACAAGTATATGGAACTGGAAGAGAAGTACAAGAAGAACAGCAGATATCCCTTCTTACTTCCCCGCTCTTGCGTAAACGTGTCCTCAACAAAACTGTAAAGCAGAAGCGCCAACCTAAAGACTGTCTCGGTGCGAGAAGTATTTCCAACAAGACTGATATAATGGGGCGTCCCGCGCCAGGACGTTCGCTCTACACTGAATATACTGTATACCGATTCACATATCTTGATAGGTTATGAGCCCGGATTGATCGCTTTATCAATCACAACACCTATACCTGAAACCATTCCCCTTATTTTCAGCTGCATCGTCAAGCCTTCCCGATCAAACATCACCAACAATGTCCACCAATTCCACCTCAAAGCACGATTACCATGTCACCAGCTTGGGATCCTTCGAACGCTTGAACACGATGAACTACATCGAATGGAGGATCAACACGAAGACCATACTCGATACGATGAATGCGTGGGAAATTGTCACAGGAGAAGAAAAAATACCAACCTAAACCTCTCTGGCCCACTCGATGAGAGCGAAAAGCGGCGAAACGGATGCCTCCAACCTTCAATGCACCATTGATTCCTTCAACGAACGAAGAAAGGCAGCTGTCGCCCTCATTCGCTACTCCATTATAACAACAATCCAGAGGCAACTCCTTCGTCTCCAGGACCCAGCCGAGATGTGGACGATGCTGAGTAACCAGTTCAACAATATGTACTCCCAGACGCAACGCTCCCTCGACGCGAGCAACCTCCACACGGTTAGGCCTCACCCAGGCGAAAAAATCGGATCCTTCTGTGAACGCCTGCAACAGTATCGCGATCCTATCGAAGGAACCAAGGAAGAGATCTCCAACAATGCTACAATCCATCACCTACTCAACTTCGCAGGAATCCGATTCAGTGAGGCCACCCACGTACTTCAGAAACAGCTGACCAAAGGGACGCTCACTCTTCAAGAAACCATCAACGAACTCTGTGAGTACGAACGGAATAAGCTAACCCACGAGATAAACGATCCCAGCAATAACACCTCTGGGGCACTCCTCTACTCCCATGGCAGTGGAAAGAAACTCCTCTGCCAATACTGCAAGAAGAAGGGTCACCATATCTCCGACTGTCACAAGAAAAAGGCGCAAGAATCTCAGAAGAAGTCCCCCGGCAATCCCACCCACGCTAGGAAGGATACTGGACAATCAGCTGGCAAGAAACGCTCGCGGGACAACTTCGAGTGCTGGCATTGCTGTGAAACAGGCCACATGGAGAAGGACTGCACTCTCAAGAAAAGATCGGATGAGCTCAAAGCTGCTCGGAATCAGAAGTGTTTTGGCAAAAAAGGAAGTGCCATGGTGGCAAATGGTGATAATACCGAACAATCCCTCGATCTCCGGTCGGATATAGATTGACTAACCAATACTGCCACGGGCCGAGCCCTACTCACATCAGACTGAGCCGTACTCACACCTGACCGAACTCTACTCACAACCGTCAACCGAACTCTACTCACATCCAGCCACGAGGCAGTACCAGACAACAAGTTCCTCCGCGACAGTGAAACGGTCTCAACAATGGTTGCCGTCTTAGCGCTCGGTGAACGGGAAAACAACTATGGAACGCATGAGTACGCCGCGGCATGTGAGTATAGAGCATGTGAGTATGGAGCGGATGAGGACGGAACGTGTGAGTACGGAATGCGTGAGCACCGCGCTATGCGTGAGTACGTAATGCGTGAGTATGCAGGGACGTGTGAGTACGCGGGGACGTGTGAGTACGCAGGGGCGTGTGAACATGACTGTGAACCCTACTCACAGAATACCTTCAACATAGCGAGCAACACCAACACACCCCGGACGAAACTCAACACCAGAAAACGCCAAGACTTTCAACCGACCCACCAAATCTCGCGACCACTAAGACTTCACAGACTCCACGATGTCCAGCGAAGCGACCCTACCGAGCGAGGCAGCCCCATTGGTGACTGCCGGCGCCATACCGAGTGAGGGCTCCCTTCTGACGGAGCCTGTGGGAGGCACAGGAGGGTACAGGGAGGAGGAGATGGTGGATGACAGTGGGAGCGAGCTCAGCGAGCTCAAGAGCAGTGAAGTGGGGATGGAGGTGGAGGAAGAGTGGGAGGGGAAGCCCACGGGAGGCCGAACTTCAAGCGCGCCACCACTGGCACTGGGCAACAGCAGAGCACGCAGGAATTTTTCCGGCGTGGAGGCAATGACATTTTCGACACACCTGGAAAGTCGGTCATGGGGCGAGCACTTGCCCGCTCCCTTGCAGCAGCCGCAAGCAGCGCGCAGGAGGTGGGAACAGTGGAGACCCGGAACTCTACCAAGAGTTCTGGGGAGGGGGTCGGGAAATTGGACGGGGGGGCGGACGAGTGGGCGGAGGAGGTGGCCAACGAGGTTGAGATGGGGGGCACGGCGGATTCTGAGAGGTCGAGAACCGCATCGCCCACACCAGCATGCTGGCAGATACCGACACCAGTGCCGGTCACACCGACCAAGGGCAGCAAGAGGATGGTGATGGGTACCCCACGGCCCAGCCGGCTCCGCCGGCCAGTGGTATGTCTGATGCCCACTAGGTTTGCGGCAGCCTTGGCGCTGGAGCAGATCCTAGCAGCCATAGCTGGGCTGGAGCGGAAAATGGAGGAGAAGGTCAGTGCGCTGGAAGCGCAGATGATGGTAGGAATGGGAGCGCTGGCGGCTGGCAAGGGTGAAAGAGAAGTGAGGATGGCAGCGAGGCTGATAATGGATGCGGAGGAAAGGGAGAAGAGGCTGACCGCAAAGCTCCTAGCCACCGAAGGCATAGAGAGGGAAATGCTGGAGAAGGCGAGCTGGGATATCAAGCAGTGGACAGACCTGGCGGAGCTGATGGAGAGAAGGAGGGTGAAAATAGGGGAGGTGAGGAAGGCAGTGGTGATGCTGGCGGTACAGCAAGCAGCAATGTCAGTGCAGCCACTGAGTGTGAGGACCGCTGCCGTGGAGCCAGAAGCAATGGAGGGAGTGACAACAACCCAGCAGGAGGAGGATGAGGACGAGGTGGAGGAATGGAGCGATATGGAAGGAGTGGAACGGGAAGGCCTTTTCGGGTCAAAGCATGCACCGGCACTGGGGGAGCCAGTGCCTCCTATGTCACCAGCACCGGAGATGGGGAGGAGGAAGAAGGAGAAAGAAAAGGTGAAAGCGATGCAGATTGCCGTACCACCAGCCCCAGCCCCAGGCTGCACCTGTATGCCGAGGGGCTCAGCATGGCAACAGAGGTGGCAGGCGGCCACCGACGCAGCTAAGGTGGCGAAGCTGGAGGTGGCGGCGCCAATCCGGTCGATCTTGAAGCGTCCCAAGACAGTAGAGGCGGAGAAGAAGCGGGAGGAGAAGAGGAAAGAGGAGGTGGCAAAGAAAGAGCAGGAAAAGGTGGTGGGAGTGGTGGAAAAGGCAGCGGGAAAAGCCGAGGTGCGGAAGAGATGGGAGGCAGGGAGATTTAATGCGGAGGAGGAGGAGGTGTATGGCAGGGCAATGCGTGCGATTTCAAGCCTCACTGACGACAGCCACGGCCTCGAAGAGATGGCAGCAGGGAAGAGGATCGCATACATGGTGGGAATGCGGGCGGTGGAGAGCCGGTGGGAGGAGGAATGGGCCCGCGCCCTCACAATACCACTGCAACCATGGCACCAGCGGCAGCAGCAGGTGCAACCACGGGCGCCGCAGCAGCAGCAGCAGCAGCAGCAGAGCAATTGGGCACAGCGGGCGGCCGTAGCAGCGGCCCTCCCCCAGTCGGATTACAAGCGGGTGGGTCGGAATGGGAAGCCGGAACGGGAGCCCTCAGGGCTGGAACCCATCAAGGGGTCGATCCCGCGTGATGAGCAGGGAATCGTCTTTGAGTGGGCAGTGGGCGCGTTGCATATCAACCCAGCAGTGGCAGCGAGTGCAGCAGCCTTTGTCAATATTACACTCAGCAAGGTGGCACCGGCCCACGTCCGGACCGAAGCATTCAGGATTTCGGTGTAGGGGAGACTGTCAACGACGGCGCGATTCGGAGCATCAGCAGCAATGCTCCTGCGGTTCAAGAAGGAGATTTTGGAGGCAGCCAGGAGAGCCGATAGGGTGATTATTAATGTTGTCGCAAACGAGACGTGGGCAGAGCTGAAGATCCTGGTGCCATACGACCGGTACCACCACCAGAATGGGCTGGCGGACCTTAGGGAGCAGTTTGAGGCAGAGAACCCAGGAGTTGTAGTCCCTCCGACCTCGATGAAGTGGATACGGTCAGTGAGTACCATCGAACGGTACTACTAGGCCGGACACCTCCCAAAGAATGCGGCATCGGTAATTTTCAAGGTGCCAGGTAAAGTGGCAGCCCAAAAGCTGTTGGTGGAGATGTGGTGGCAGGCAACAAATTCCGCGCCCTCCCCTACATCCCCGACAAGGCAGACACCCTGTGCGGCATGTGCGGACAATGGGGCCATTCAGAGTTTTGGTGCCAGCAGGCTGCCGCGATCTGCACGATCTGCGCTGGTACCCACAGGACTGAAGACCACACGTGCGAGGTGGCAACCTGCAGGAAAGTCGGAAAGGTCTGCCCCCACACAGAAGTGAAGTGCCCCAACTGCAGGGGAGGGCATCCTGCCCAAAATGCCAGGTGCCGGGCAAAGTGCACTGTGATTGAGATCGCCCAGGGCAGATGCGTGTTTATGCCCAGTCCGGAATCGCCCACTAAGACGCCCAGATGCTTAGTGCATCCTGTGCGACTGGCCGTGGCTCATAGCGCCAGCCCGCCGGCGTGGCCTACCTTGACCCCAACCATCAGCTGATTGGCTCTGCTGAACTGGGTCCCAGGAGATGTACCAGCGGAAACCTCCCCGGACTGGACTGGAGATGCGATGGAGACAACTGGAATGGAACCAAGTGGCACCGCCCCACCCGTAGCCGTCTGATGGCGGTCCCAAGGGTTGCAAAGCTGGTGGCGCTCCTGCATAACTGCGCTAGGGGGGGACAAGTGATGGAGGCGGTGCTGGAGTTGGCAGTGAAGAAGAGAGCGGACCTCGTACTGATCCAGGAGCCCCGTGGGGAGGGGGAAATGGACAGCACAAGGTCACATCCAAGCTTCCAATTTATTAGAGGGGAGGATGGTGAAGCAGCCAAGTGCTGGGTGGCAGTCAACTGGGAGTCTTGGTGCCAGATAACAGAGCGGAAGGACCTAACACGGGACTGCGCAAACTACACGCAGGCACTGAAAGTCAAGCCTCCAGACGGTGCTTCGATCATCATTATCAACGTATATGATCGCGAGCAATATGGTGGCAGTGGAGAGCGGCTGGCCCAGCATGCCAACTGGGAGGCCATTGCAAGCCATAGCCAGGTGATCATCGCTGGGGACATGAACGCACACAGCCAGATGTGGAATGGGAGAGCAACGTCAAGACGGAATGCACCATTCTGGGAGAACCTCATAACCAACCACTCACTAGTAGTGTGGAACTCCAAGGAGGCCACATGGGTGGGTGGCAACAATCACTCGGTCATTGACCTTACACTAACCTCAGCCAGCGTAGAGCTCAACTGGTGTATCGACAGCGAAGAGACAACTGGCTCCGACCATGAGGTCATTGTGTGGGAGGTACTCGGAAGGATACCTGGCAGCCGAGACACCAGCAAGGAGGTCACCGGGTGGGATATCAGTGGCTGGGACAGTACTGGGAAGAGCGAGGAAGAGCAGACAGCCATACGGGAGAAGAAAGCGGCGGCCCAGCAGTGCTTTCTCAGAGCGGGAGGCAAGACGGGAATACTGGACAATACCAGCTCAGCGGAGCAGGTAGAGGAAGCAGCAGTGGCACTGCAGGAGGCCATGGTAGGAACGCTCAATAGCCACGCCCGGAGAAAGAGGTGGTGCAGCAGATCGAAACCATGGTAGACTGAAGACCTGGCAGAGCTACGGAAGGAGCTGGGGAGAGAGAGGCGGCGGCCAGCAGGAAAAGGACGAGCACGAGACACCCGACGCAATCTGCAGCGGGCTATTCGAAAGGCCAAGAAGGAATGCTGGAACAGGTTTCTCCAGGAGGCGAAGGGGGAGGAGGTGTGGGTGGTAGCAAGCTATACAGCACCCAGGCTCGACTGGACCGGACAGGCGCTGGTTGACAAAGATGGCAACGTTGCTGAGAGTCAAGACGAGAGGGAGGCAGTGATCCTCAAAGCGCACTTTCCAAAGGGACCGCCAGGCACATACGAGCCAGCAGCAGGTGGACAGGTATTTGAGTGGGTCGATGCTCACTTGATCAGCTCCCTGTTGGCTAAGGCAGCCAACATGGCAGCGCCAGGTGATGACAGGATATCGGCGGACATCTTAAAAGATTTCTGGCAGTGGGACCAACAGCGAATCACTGAACTGGTACGAGCATGTATCCGAACAGACTACCATCCGAAGATATGGAAGACGGCGAAGGGGGTAGTTATCCCAAAGCCTGGGAAGCCAGATTACGCCAAAGTGAGAGCATACAGAGTCATCTCACTCCTGGACGTCATCGGTAAGCTAGTGGAGCGAACGGCAGCCCACCTGATTGCCGACCACCTAGAACGCAAGCATGCCCTTCATGAGGGGCAGTATGGGTGCCGCAAGCGGTGATCCTGTGTGGATGCAGTGGCAGTCTCGATGAACCGCACCCAGCAGGCATGGGCAGCGAAGAAAGTAGCAGGTACACTGTTCATGGACGTCAAGTCGGCTTTCAACAATGTCAACAAATTGCACTTGGGCAAGCGCATGCAGGTACTGGGGATTGAGCCAGACCTCATCCGATGGACTGGCAGCTTCATGTCAGATCGCCAGGTGAAACTCGTTCTGGATGGCCAGACAGGCAAGGCAAATCCAGTGGACACGGGAATTCCCCAAGGGTCCCCGGTGGCACCAATCCTCTTCACCACCTACCTGTCAGGAATCTTTGACAAGGTGGAGGCAGCAGTACCAGGTATTCGGGGCCTGTCCTTCGTGGATGACATCAGCTGGTGGGCAGACACCGCAGACAGTAAGGCAGTGGCAGCAAAGCTCTCGGCGGTGGCCACAGCATCGATTGAATGGGCGGTTGAGAATGGAGTAGCCTTTGACTATGGCAAGACAGAAGCAGCACTGTTTCACAAGAAACGAAAAGCACCTATGGCAACAGTGGCAGTTAGCACCAACGACGTCCCGTTCAACAAGGAGGCGACCCAGTGGCTGGGAGTCTGGCTCGACGCCCAGCTCACACTCAAGGAACACCATTCCACCTGGATGAAGGAAGGCAGGAAGGCAATGACAAGGCTCCAGCGGCTCACAGGGCAGATGGGACTCACGCCAGCCAATTGCAGGAAAGTCATGACAGCGTGCGTCCAGTCAGCCACCATGTACGGTGCAGAGCTGTGGTGGAAAGGAGACTTTGCCACAGGCACTCAAGGGCAAGCGGAGGATATCCAGCGGCTGATCAACCAGGAAGCCCAGGCAACAACTGGCTGCTTCCGGACAACCAACCTGGGAGCCCTCTCGATGGAGTCAGGTCTCAGAGCAGCAACTATGCAGCTGGAGAACAGACAGCGGCGCTTTGGGCTACGGCTACTAAGCCTACCTCTGGGAGACCAGGCACGGGAGGTGGTGGGCACCCCAACGGGAATCGGGAGGCGGCTCACAAACACCCGTGCACATGGCGGACCGACTGAGAGCACAGTTCTGCTGGAGGTGCCAGAAGCCCTTGATGCTGCGCTACTGCAAGAGGAGGAAGAAGAGGCAAAAGCAGAGGCAGAGAGGACCTGACCTGGGCTAACCATGTTCACTGATGGCTCACGGCTCGATGATGGGGCTACCGGGTATTCGGTGGTGTGGAAGCGGGGTCTGACTTGGGCGGGTGCCAAAGTGCCTATGGGCAACAACCAAGAGGCCTATGACGCAGAGTGCGCTGCTCTTGCCCAGGCACTGGAGTTGGCAGCGCAAAGGAGCACGACCCCGGAACGAGTCACCATCTTTTCGGATGCACAGGCAGCCATCCAGCGGATGGCATCGGACGAACCTGGCCCCGGGCAACAGTATGCCCTCCAGGCGCGGAAACACATCACCACACTGCGCAGGGCTAGGAAGGACATTGTCATCGAAATCCGATGGTGCCCAGCCCACAAGGGAGTCGCTGGCAACGAGAAGGCCGATGAGTGGGCAAAGATCGCAGCAGGGGAGCCGAACACCCGCGGGGTGCAGTGGCTAAGCTCCTCAGGACGGACGGAAGCGCGGGCGGCACCTCTCCCACGATCCCTCGCCAGCCTCAAGCGGGAAATCTCAGAGAAGAAGTGGGTGGAGGCACGTCAGTGGGCTGGAGGTCGGACCTCGAAGACGAAGTACCGCATGCCAAAGAGCCAGAAACCCGAAGGCGCGGTGGCTGGCAGCACCAAGAGGCTCGCCTCGAGGTACTACCAGCTGAAGACAGGACACGCCTGCACAGGTCAATACCTGCACTGGGCTAAGGTCCGCCCCGATGCCCAGTGCTGGTGGTGCAAGTGCCCCTCGCAAATGAGAGACCACCTCTTCAAGGTGTGCCCAGAGTGGAAGATGCAGCAGAAGATTCTGTGGGCGGAGGTGCTGAAGGAAACCAAGAGGTGGAAGGGCAGATGGATGGTCCGGGACCTGCTGGCCGATAGGAGGTGTGGACAGGCAGTGCTGGACTTCCTCTCCTCAACGGACGTGGGGAGGCTAGTGCCACCACTGAAAAAGGAGGACGCCGGGAGTGAGGTGTCAGAGTGGGAGCTCTGGGAGCACTGGGAGCAGGAGGAGGAGGGGGAGAAACCCCCGCTGTTTCTTTCCACCCCCTCATTCATGGCATCGGCGGGCGAGGAGTAGGAGACGGATCGTGCTTTTCTTTTTGCTCTCTCCTTTGTCTATGTCTTTGGACGCGTCTACTTTCGCTTGGGACAGGCCTGGGCGGAGGGCAAAAGGGTGCTTGCAACGAGCCGCCACTGTGCGGACTGCAGACAGGAAAACTGGGCAAAATGTACACTGCCATGATCTACCTAGGTCAAATGCGAGTATGATTAAACAAAAAAAAAAACAGAATACCTTCAAGAGCGGCCACTTTGCCTTGGCCACCGAGAGAGCACCCTCAATATGGATAATCGATTCTGGAGCCTTCCACCACATATACAATGGCCCTCGGAGCCAGTTCCAGACTTACTCCCGATTATTGCACATCATTGACATAAGGCTGGGAGATGACACCATTGTCCAAGCTACCCATAAGGACCTCGTTCAAGTCCAGAATCACTGGGTCAAGGCCCTACACCTTCCAACCTTTCGATACTCTCTTCTCTCGGTAGGAGACCTAGACACCCACGGATACAGCACCACATTCGAGAAGGGCAGGTGCATCATCAGCGATCCCGCCAACCAACGGATGATAATGTTGGGACAAAAGAACGGCATGCTCTACGAACTAGATGCTGGTCCTTCAGTCCTCGACTCGCAAAATATGTCCCTTATCACTTTGAACAGATAGGCAAAACTATCCATCGCCGAATCAAGGATGTGGCATCGACGCCTCAGTCACCCCGGAGAAGCAGCAATAAAGTCTATTGTCAAAGGTTACGTCAATGACGGCCACATCTGCGAGGTATGCATCCAGGCAAAGCTCAAACGGAAGATAATCCGCGTTCCAGTCCAGCGCACCACTACACCATTCCAAAGCATCCTCGCCATCTGAGGTATTGCATTCGAGCCATGTCCGCCACATACGCAACACAAGAACAGCATCGCGGAAAGGATGATTGGAGTCCTGACCCAGAAGACCAGGGCTATGATGCTCGATTCTCAAGCCCCAATGCACTTCTGGGCTGAGGCCATCAACACCGGGTGCTATCTGCATCGAAGAACCCCGAATCAATCCTTGAACGGAAAGACACCATACGAGGTGCTCAAATGCCATCACCGGCTATACCGAAGTGGCTACTACGCCAACTCACAGCGCGTGAGTACGTTGCCAAATGCCAATTCACAACATGTGGGTACAGCTATCGGCAACTCACAGAGTGTGAATACGGCAATCGGCAACTCACAGAGTGTGGGTACGGCCCTCGACAGCAACTCACAAGATGTGAGTATGAGGCCTACATCGGCCGAGGAGAAACCCACTCTGGATCACCTTCGCCACTTCGGATGCGTAGTGTGGAATCACATCCCGAAATCTCAAAGGCTGGATGCAAAGATGGGTGCCCATACAAAGACTTGCATGATGCTCGGATACGTTCACGATACCACCAAGATTTGGCGGATATGAGATCCCGACTTCGGCAAAGCTGTCACCTGCTCGGACCTCTACTTCAATGAGAGCCAGACTGCCTATACGTCCTGCATAGCAGATAACGAGAGAAGCGGTGACCCACTCGGACGGCCAGAAGACCATCCAGTGGTCACTGAGATGATGGAAGATTCACCTGAAGCTGAAAACCCGGACACGGCTCCTGAGCAGGACAGCAATCTGGCCGCAGTGCTAGACACACCTGCAGTAACCCCACTGACAAGGTCGGGGACATTGGAAGAGGCACCTGCACCAGATCCACAAAGCGAGTCCGACGGGATCATCGCTGCTATTCCCTCTCAGCCTCGCATGCTGACGAGAAGCCAGTCAAGACGGACAGTCAGGGCCGGTACAGCCCTGGCTGCTGAGGTCACAACTGATGACGACCCACGATCCTACAGAGAAGCCATGAACAGCCCTCTTCAGTGCCAGTGGAAGGTTGCTATGCAACAGGAGTACGCGTCTCTGTTAGAGAACCACACCTTCACCCTGGTAGAGCATGCCCACAGCAAGCCTATTGGCTGCAAATGGGTGTACAAGACGAAGATGAACCCTGACGGCACCCTGAGATACAAAGCTAGGCTTGTCATCAAAGGCTATGAACAGATGCAGGGCATCGACTTCGATGAAACATATGCTCCGGTCCGTAAGATGACTACCCTTCGCTATCTAATGTGTCGTGCTGCCCAGGAAAACTGGGAGATGGACCAGCTTGATGTCATCACCACGTTCCTGAACCCAGCAATTGACAAGGAAGTCTACATGCAGCTTCCTGAAGGTATCAAGTGGCTCATTGCTGAGCCACTCTCCTCATCATCCTCCTCGTCACCGGCCGACTCTACTCACAAATCTACTCACAATCCATACGCCGAGGCACATTCAGTGAGTAGGGCCAAGAAGAGGTTCGTCGAGTCGACTCGGACACCGGACGGCAACTCACAGCGCGTCAGTACAACGTCCGGCAACTCGCAGCGTGTGAGTACGATGCCTGGCAACTCACAACGTGTGAGTACGACGACCACACCAGATCGTATGGCAATGCTGTTGAAAGAATATCGATCAAGATCAAGTATATTGAACAAGTATGTCAAAACAGGAAGAGAAGTACAAGAAGAACAGCAGATATCCCTTCTTACTTCCCTGCTCTTGCGTAAACGTGTCCTCAACAAAACTGTAAAGCAGAAGCACCCAACCTAAAGACCGTCTCGGTGCGAGAAGCATTTCCAACAAATGCCAATCTACATGAACGGCTCCCTGAGACTCAACAAGATGCTCTACGGCCTCAAGCAAGCACCTCTCCTATGGCATACTACCATAAATGAGTTCCTCCTGTCAATTGGCTGTGCACGTGCACACGCAGATGAGAATCTGTACCTCCGCGGCGACGTCTTTCTCCTTCTCTATATCGACGACACCACGATCCTGTACCTGAGATCAGCCTCCGAGGCCGCTGAGGACCTCAAGACGGCACTGAAGAAGGAATACAAGATGACAGACCTCGGGAAAGCCAAGCAGTTCCTAGGCCTGGAAATAGCGCATCAGAACTCCAGTGCCATCACGCTTGGACAGGCCAAATACATCCAGACCATCGTCAAACGCTTCGGGATGGAAGACGTAAACCCCACTCCCACTCCTCTCCATGACAAAATAACTCTTGAAACCGAGCCGCAAGGAGAGACGGAAGTAGATGCTGGACACTACCAGAGTATCGTTGGCAGCTTGTCGTATGCAGCCACAGTGACCCGTCCTTATTTACCCTTTGCCGTATCGGCACTTAGCCGCTACAGCAGCAGACCCTTCAGGTCGCACCTAACAGCTGCCAAATGAGTCCTCCGATACCTCAAAGGAACCGCCGACCTCAAACTAGTGTTCCCTCGCATACCTGTCACTCCGTCACCGATACTCAGATTCACGGACTCTGGCTTTGCAGGGGATATCAATGGAAGAAATTTGTAGGGAGGCTATGTCTTCCAAGTCTACAACGGACCAGTCTTGTGGAAATCCTACAAGCAGTCGATGGTAGCACTCTCCACCACGGAAGCCGAATATGTCGCTTGCTCGGAAGCCGCTCGAGAAGCCCAGTGGCTTGCCAAGCTTCACACAGACGTTGTCGGGAAACTCGGATGTCCTCTCCCCGTCTGCACCGATTCCAATGGCGCATTGAAGAACATCCAGGCAGCTGGATACAGGAAAAGCAGGAACAAGCACATCGATGTGAAGTTCCACCACTGCCGGGATCTTCACGCCACTCGAGAGTTGGAATTCTCCTACGTTTCCACCAACGACAACTTGGCAGACATCATGATGAAGGCGCTGGGACCTGAGAAGTATAGGGGCTTTACGGAGGGTATTGGGCTACGGCATTAGCAAGGTTGTTGTTCTGGTCTTTGTCTGTTTACTTGCGTTGAGCTGGCACTCTTTTGTCCTCTAGCAGATCAGCTTTTTCCCACAAGGTTTTGCAACTGCAGAGGTTTTAATGAGGCCAGCGGGGATTTGTTTTATGAGGTTGACTTTACTGTCTTTGTTGCTTACTTGCTGCTCTGTCTTCGACGGTACGCAGCAAGAGGGGAAGTGTTATGAGATGTGTCTCGGACGGGGTCCGGGTACATTCTCGGAGATGAGACTGATAGTGTCGGCGCATTGTCCGGTGGACTAGCCACCGAGACCGATAGCGTCGGCATACCGGCCTCTGGTGGAATAGCCACGGAGACTGATATAATGGGGCGTCCCGCACTGGGACGTTCGCTCTACACTGAATATACTGTATACCGATACACATATCTTGATATAAAGCAAGAGAATTTTCACCCCAAAGGACATCCAACAAAAAAACATCCTTGCCAACACTACCACCGAACCCACACACAAGATCTAAGATTATTCCGTTGTGAATTATCGAAAGTAGCCTGATTACCTTTGATCCCTCCCACACTCCGGTTACAAGACAGCCCCAGTGTCACACTATAATCTTCGATCCAAAATCACCCTACTCTCCCGTAAAGAGAACAACGGATACCCTCTTTCGAACAGGACCATCAGTATCTTCTCGAACTCTCAAATATAATCGAGCCAACACACCAATACTCACTCGACTACACTTTCTCCTCAATTAAGAACGAAATCGAGAATTATACATGGTGCGAAGAACATATCGACGGACCAATCCCCTACAAAACAATCAGTTGCACCCCCGAAAACTGGTACACTCAGTACTGGTTCAACTGTGCATCTCTGCAACTTACTGCCAACCTCGACGGCTATGAATTCCGAGAAATCTGCGATTATACCTTTTACGACGACGAGATCATTTACATGGGGCACTTTCTGGACTTATACCAAAAACCCAAGAATGACGACCTCATTGGACTTCAATATGCTCCACCTCGAAGCGCCACGTAACTTGCTCCAGATCACTGAGGGAACCCTCCCAGAAGAAGATACAGTGGAAGTAGCCAACCCAACAGTATGGATCAGGACCCTGGCCCGGCAACAGAAGCAGGCTGAGGAAGACTTGAAGCGACTACTGGAGCTATGCAGCGATACCATCGATCGAACGGATCAACGCATCCAGTGGGTCGAAAGTGCCTACCACGCCCTTGCAGATGGGACCAGGTACGTATATGACCGAGTAAGTGCTAATGAGAAAATCGCAGAAGAATGGATACGCAGCGAATTGACTGCTGTGGCAAGCGCGTACCAGACCTTTGCTACAGACATCTGGCAGGCCATTATTGAATGAACCCAGGAAACTAACCAGGGGCAAATTTGTCAGGTGACCCAGCTCGTACGGATAAACAACTCGCTGTCCTTCCTTGTAGAAACTAATGTGGCCCGAAGCCAGCACTTAGCTAACTTCCAGGGAAACGTGGAACTCTGGGCAAACGCTCACCAAAGCCAAGTAGACACCCTGGAGAAACAACTCCAGGAAGTACAGGTGGAAATCCAACGAATTGCAACCCGAATCCCACCACCAACAACGCCAACACGAACACGATACCAGGTGGCAGCAATACCCCCACAATGGCGAAGCCCAGCAAGGCCCACGAGTGCCAGCAACCCCACGATTCCAGCAACGCAGCCAACACTAGGCGGCCCGCTCCGTCTGAGTCCAATGCCAACCCAGTGACGAACCTGCCACCCAGCAGTTCCCGAATCACCCCTGCCACAACCACCCTCGACCCCAGAAATGAGGGACATGCTGCAATGGCTCAGGTGATCGGTAACGCCACCTCACTATGCAGCCATGGGAGCCGCGGGATGACGACCCGGAGGACCACTGGCCCCACCACCGGAGCCCCCAACTAGGCCAGCAACTGTACCCAGTCCGCCAAGAAATCATCGACCCCATATCTCCTCACAGGAACTTATCCAGCTGGTTGCGGAAGGGGTATCCAGGGCCCAGCAGTATACAGAACCACATCTGGAACGAATCAACACTTCCAGGCTCAAAATGAAAAACCCGGAGAATTTCGACGGGATAAGTACCACAGCGTTCAACCAATTGTGGGAATCGGTCACCATGTATCTGGGCTTCTACCCGGAAACGGTCGACCGGCAAAAATACACCTGAATCGGAATGCTCCTGACGGATACGTCATTGGCATGTGTCAAAAACCTGAATCCGACTTCCGTCCTCTGTCTTGGGCTCGACAGGCAACGTAGCTCCTTGACGTGCCTTTCTCACTGGCGAGGCGTTGTGCTCCCAGCCTTCCGTGCGGCCGTGCTAGGTCTTACATGGTCTTCGTCTACTGCCACCCGGTGGTATTTACTGTAGCACGGTATCATTCTCTTGTTGTTCTTGAGCGATCTCGGATTGTTACTCGTATCTCGGTGTCGTTTGGCACAAGTGATTCCCACTCACTCGTCGTGCTCATCCTCCTTCATGCCCAGTGTGGCATCGAGGTTGTCGTCTTTCTTTATGCCCGGCATGGCATCGTCGTTGTCATCTTCCTTCCTGCCCGGCGTGGCATCGTTGTTGTCATCTTCCTTCCTGCCCGGCGTGGCCTGTGGTATGCGCGGCAGACTTCCCTCATACGCGGCAGTCTTCCATCCTGTCCGGTGCAGCCTTCGGTATGTGCGGCGGTCTTCCGTTCTGCCCAGCGCGGCATGCGTGGCGGTCTTCCGTTCTGCTTGGCGTGGCCCGGTATGCATGGCAATGTTCCGTTCTGTCTGGCGTAGTCCGGTATGCGCGGCGATGTTCCATTCTGCCCGACGTGGCATAGGTGTTCCGTTCTGTCTGGTGCGGCCCGGTGTGCGCGGCGGTCCTCCATTCTGCGCGGCGCGGCACGCGCGGCGTTCTTCCGTTCTGCTCGGCGCGGCATGTGCGGCGTTCTTCCGTTCCGCCCAGGGCGCCATGCGCAGCGGTCTCCCATTCCGCCCGGTGCGGCATACGCGGCGGTGTTCCGTTCTGTCTGGCGTGGCCCGGTATACGCGGCGGTGTTGCGGGTCCATCATAGGTGGTCCCGGATCACTCGTTGCGCTGCCGGATGACCCGGTGATCATCGGCCCGAGTGATCCGAGATCCCGGCGCTGCTCTCGTCACGCCGCTCAGAGATATGTGAAGGTAGGTCAAGGTAGATAGATAATCGTATCTCGATGTCGTTCGTCGTAAGCGATCCCGGATCACTTCGTCGCGCTGCCGGATGACCCGGTGGTCATCGGCGCAAGTGATCCGAGATCCCGGCGCTGGTTTCATCACGCCGCTCAGAGATGGCTAAAGGTAGGTCCAGGTGTATAGATAATATATTGCGTGGAGAAGAATCTCAAGACTAGCTACTGCGCCCTTCCTTTTATACCTTTCCTTTCCTCTGTGGAATCACAGCTTGCCCACAAGACTGACACAGTTCCTCCCTAGCTCATCATGACTCAATCGCTGCGCCCAAGGAAACACACGATCCTACTCGGCCCTTCATCCTCCTGCAATACGCAAGTCAGACACACACAACAGTAGGGAAACAACAAGGTAAGCAATAAACATAACACAGAGTAAAGCGAGGCAGACACGCAGACAGTAAGAAAACATGCGGGGAAAATCCTGGGCGGCCCGCGATCAGGTTCTGAGGAATATCGCTACCGGCGCGATATTGGCAGGGGCTGGGATACTGCGGCTAGGCGCGTAGGATGACGGTGGCCGTGGCGGCGGAGACAAGGATCAGCCATAGTGTGGCGAGGGTGAGCGCGGCGCCCGTGGCGGCACCTAGGAGCCTGTTGCGCCAGGTTCGTGACAGCATGGCACTTAAACCGATACCGAGAACTCCAGGACAACGACACCTAGACCAACTACTCAGCCGCCATTCGAGCTGAGTACCATAATGAACGAGAGATCGCGGACATCCAGGTAAAGCTAGGGCAGCTGAAATACCAGGACTCAATCCGGACATATATGACCGAATTTCGAGCCCTCAACAACTTCGCAAAAGCTGCCGGAGAAAGCTTAAGGGAGAAAATCGATCTAGCTATGCCTGACAGCATACTGGAAATGAGGTTCAACCAGAACCCAGAAGACCTGGAGGACGATGAGCAATTCTTGCAAGCAACGTACCGAGCCGGAATATAGATGGAAAAGAAAAAGGCTTTTAAGGGAGCCAGGGACGCAGTAAAATTGGTATAGCCATCCAAGGGCGATAGAAAGAAGGACGGTCAGAGCAAGGGAAGCTCTGACAATACCCGAAAGGGTAAGGAAACAAGTCGGGAACCGGGGAGGGAGAGAACCTAGGAGTCCGAAAGGAAAAGCTAGTACGGCTGTACGGAGAGATGGGTAAGCAAGGACGCGGCTCTCACAGGCATACCAGCCAAGGAATGTGAAGAATACAGCAGAAGCCAGGAGGACTGCTGGAGATGGGGCAGAAATGGACACAGGTCGTACGAATGTTTTTCCTTCAACACCAGAAAAGGAACCACCCTATCCCCAGCCCCATAGAAGACGTCGGCCATAACCCAGGGAAAAAGAAAACAATCGGAGGAACCCGAGGTCCAACCCGCAACAAAACTGCAAAAAATAGCGCCAGTGGAAACCATGGAGACTAATGCCATGGCTCCACTATGGGAAGACTCCGAATCAGATTTTTGAAAGGCTGAGGAACGCTGCAACCCAAGGCCTTAATATGCGGAATAACCCGGAAACGAAAGAACGAGGAACCAAGTACCGGAACCCCGTCAAAGAAGCCAAGGGAGCCCGCAGGTGGCAACCGCCCGGTGATTATGATGGTGATACACCAGGGTGAAACAAAGCACCGAATCCGCGCGCTGCTGGACACTGGTTGTTCACTAGCACTAATAAACATACGAACAAGGGAAAGACTAGGCCTAAGGCAACAAAAACATCAGCGGCTCCCCAGTATTGAGAACTACACTGGCGAAAGTGTCCCCAGGGCAGGACAATTCTACACGGAACCTTTGTGACTACGGCATTGGAAACACTACACTTGGGGAAGATTTGAGATATCCCCGATGGATTCCGAGATCGACATATTCCTCCCCTTTAGGTGGATATCTGAACACCCACCACAGGGCACCTGGACAAACCAGGAGATACGGTTCAACAGCTCCTGGTGCCAGAAGAACTGTACCAAGCAAGAAACAGACAAATTCTCCCTAACATGGGAAGATAAGGCAGCCATAGATCCTACAGCTGGCATCATAGAATACGTGTCGGTAGTAACCAAAGAGGGAGACCCATTGGAATCAGTACCAATGGAATTCTGCCAGTACCTAGGGATAATGAGAAAAGAAGCGGCAGACGCGTTCCCGGAACATCATTCCTATAACTGCAAGATCGACCTCCAAGAAGGAAGCACAGCATCCTGGGGTCCCATATATCCGCTGTCGGAAACAGAGCTCCAAACCCTGCAGGAATGGCTGAAAGAAATGGAATGAATGGGAAAAATCAAACGCTCCACCTCTCCAGCAGGTTCCCTGATCCTCTTTGTGCCTAAACCCCATGGCCGAGGACTCCGCCTGTGTGTCGATTTCGGAGCCCTAAATCGAATCACCATTCCGAACCAATACCCACTGCCGCTAATGCAGGACCTACAGGACCATATCTGGGGAGCAAAATGGTTCACCAAAATGAATCTTAAAAATGGGTTCCACCTCATTCGGATGAGAGAAGGAGACGAATGGAAGACGGCATTCAGAATCCGATATGGACTATTCGAATTTCAGGTAATACCGTTCGAGCTAACCAACACCCCATCCACCTTCCAGGATATGATGAACCACATATTCTTGGACATGCTAGATGTTGGGGTACTAGCCTACATGGACGACATACTGATCTACGCCGATATGGAACAAAAACACAACGACACTGTCAAGGAAGTTCTTAGGAGATTGCAGAACAAAGAACTGACAGTCTCCCCAGAAAAATGCGTCCGGAAAACCAAGGAAGTGGAGTTTCTAGGCTACATCATTGGAAGAGACGGAATAAAAATGTCCGGGGGAAAAGTGAAGGCAGTACTCGTGTGGAAGCAACCGGAATCCTTAACAGAAGTCCAATCCTTCCTAGGCTTCGGCAACTTTTACCAACGCTTTATCCAGGACTACTCCCAGATAGCAAGACCCCTCACAGAACTAACGAAGAAGGAGCAAGGAAAGGAATGGGCTTGGAACCAGGAAGCAGAAGCCACCTTCACGGAACTCAAACGACATTTCACCATGGCCCCAGTCCTTGCCCACATCCACCCGACAAAACCAGTCATCATCGAGACAGACGTATCAGATTTCGCGATTGGCTCCGTTTTGTCGCAACGGGATGAGGAAAACCGCCTGCACCCAGTGGCGTTCCACTCCAGGAAATTCCAACCCGCAGAAATCAATTACAAAATCCACGACAAGGAAGTTCTGACAATAGTGGACGCCTTCAAGCACTGGAGATGTTATTGTGAAGGAGCAATCCACCAGGTCCAGGTTTTCTCGGATCACCAGAATCTGGAGTACTTTACAATGACCAAAGTACTAAACCGAAGACAGGTACGATAGGCTCAGCAACTGGCCGGCATCGACTTCAGATTCTTTTACCGACCAGGAACCCAAAACGGCAAGCCAAACGCGCTATCTAGGCGTTCGGAGTACCGCCCTGGAAAATGGGGGGTAGAAAACCAACCAATAACGTCGGTTTTGGGAAGAAATCATTTTGAGGAACGTCTGTTGCACTCGTTTGTTTGCTCATTGGTCAGGTTGGCATCCCTCCTGGCCAGAAGGTGGTCTGAAGAATTCCTGGCAGAGCTCAGGAAAGAAGGGGAAAAAGACAAAACCTACAGAAAAGTAAAAAAGGAAGCAGCCTCAGAAGAACTGGTGCCGAAGGACCGAAAGGTCAAGGAAGAAATCCTGGAAATAAGAGATGGACTGCTCTACTGGAAAAAGCTACTCTGGGCCCCGGAAGGAATGGTACAGCAGATAATGGAATCAGAACACGACACCAGGGTGGCAGGCCATATGGGCCAGGACAAAACTATCAAACTCGTCCGACGAAACTTCTGGTGGCTAAAAATGAACGAGAGAATCATTGACTTCATCAGAAGCTGTCCAGAATGCCAGCAAAACAAAGCTGCCTGACACCAACCTTACGGGCTATCCTCCCTGCTGGAATTGCCATATACACCATGGCAGTTCCTAGCAATAGACTTCATCACGGAATTACCAGTGTCGGAAGGATGCGATCAGCTATGGGTAATTATCGACCGATTTACCAAGATGGCGCACTTCATCCCACTGGGAAAAGAAAAAAAGAGTGCAGCAGACCTGGCAGTCACCTTCACTCAGGAAGTATGGAAGCACCATGGCCTCCCTACCGATATCGTGTCAGATCGAGACTCCAGATTTACGTCAGAAGTCTGGAAGGAATTCTTGAAACTCTCTGGAATACGGCTGTGAATGTCGACTGCCTTTCACCTACAGACAGACGGCCAAACTGAACGCCTCAACCAAACCATCGAGGGGTACTTACGAGCCTTCGTGGCCAAAGACCAAGACGATTGGGTCGATCTGCTGCCTATGGCTAAGTTCGCATACAACAACTCGGTCACAATGGGAAACAGTATTTCCCCGTTTTATGCTAACTATGGCTTCCACTCAGCAGCTATGAACCCAGCAACAACGGAATCCCTCAACCTAGCTAGCAAGGTATATGTGAACTGGATACACACTGTGCACGACGAGTCCCGGGAAGGGCTAGAGGAGGCACAGGAGCAAATACGCTGATACACCGACCCGGCCCGAAAGGAATCCCCAGCATACCAAGTAGGAGACCTGGTGATGCTCAGTGGCCGAAACATCAAGACACGTCGTCCCTCGAGAAAGCTGGACCACAAGAATCATGGTCCCTTCCAAATCGAAAAAATCGTCTCCCCGCTTGCCGTCTGCCCCACGCTTCCCTGGAGATGGAAAATCCACAATGTCTTCCACGTGTTGCTACTCGAACCCTATCGAACCAGCGAACACCGGGCACCCACAGACCCCTCAAAGGTACTACGGGAAGCCAACGATATCGAGCAGTTGGAAGAGTACGACGTAGATGAAGTCATATCCTCGATCGAACGTGGCTGAGGAAATAACAAACGAATCCTCTACCTCGTCAAATGGCTCGACTACTCTGAACAGAAAGACTGGACGGAAGAACCATTCGACAACTTCTCAGAAGGTAGCGGGGAAAAACTTCGGGAATTTCATAGGTGAAACCCAGATACGCCGAAAGACTATCGCCTCGTATGAAGGAACCAGCGACTCGCGTCCGTCCAATGGTGATTCGGTCCCCGATAGCGCGGTCACTCCTTGGCTCATTCCTTGGCCACAAGAGCACCAGTCGGAGGGTCACTGCCCGGATACCATTACCAGCACGAAGGACACCATTGGTGCTCCCGATAGAACGACTCGAAAATCGACCCCGGAACCCCATGACAACGATACGAACAGAGACCAGCTTCTCGAGTAAGGAAAAACTCTTGAGGCGTATGGGACTCCACCGTTTCGGAGCCCAAGGCCACGGAGCGGTAGAACAGCAGAGTATGGGAAGACCGTTCCCAAAGGCGCAGCCACTCCTTGACACACTTTGCAGCCCATAGGGCTTAATCAGGCAGATCCCTATCTGGAAGCCAGTACAGCCCAGGGCCTACCAGGTCACGGCACCTGGCGTCGAGGCCATGGGATCCGAAACAGGGCACTATGTCTGGGACACAACAGTAAGAGTACGTACCGGCCTACTCTGAGGGCGCAGTCCAGAGGACTGCAGTCAGTAACACATCCAACGTCATGGAAAACCACACACCCACATAAAAAGAAAGAGGCAGGCTACTTAGACAAGAAAAAGAAACTAACACTCGGAACAAGGCTAAGGGGGAGGAGGAGGTAGTGTTACACTTGAACTAATTATCATAAGTGTGTAGCTACGTAGAGAGGCACACAGTGGCTAGGACAGAAAAAGCTCAGGCTGTGGCTAGAGGGTTCAAGAAGTCTAGGTGGGAGAAAAGGGAACAGAGCTTAGCTCTCGGCCAAGACACCGGTCGTAAGAGTTAACTTCGGAGATGAGGGGTTCAAGATTGTGCAAAACGAGTGGGACTAGGTAGAGCTAAGAGCACTACACCTCTAAGATCGGAGGGCCCTCCTCCACCACAATCAAAGAGGTAGCCCCGTCAAAGCTCTAGGTCACGATACCCCGTTCGGCCGTATGGCCCTCATATGGTTTGCAAATGAGACCTCATCTCCCTTATCTACACCCTGGCCAAAACCAATGAATCCGCCCAGGTTCCTCTGAGGTACGAAAGTACTTCGGAGGAAACCAAGTCCGAGTCACCACTTCTGACTTGCTCGTTCACTGATATAAAGCGAGAGAATTTTCGCCCCTAAGGAAATCGGACAAAAAAACATCCTCGCCAACACTACCACCGAACCCACACATAAGATCTAAGATTATTCCGTTGTGAATTATCAAAAGTAGCCTGATTACCTTTGATCCCCCCCACACTCTGGTTACGAGACAACCCCAGTGTCACAACCTATTTGTTCGATTTCCCAGTCATGGACAGCAGGGAGGGCTAGTATCATATGTAGGCTTTGCAACTTTGCTACTGGAGTGAAAGTTTCATCGAAGTTGACCCTGGCCTGCTGTTCAAAACCTCAGAAAATGAGCCTGGTGTTATACCGAATGCCACCTCCTGGCAACTCGTTGGTCTTGAAGACCCACTTGGACCTAATGGGCATGATGCCAGCTGGAATGTCTTCCAGCCCGACATAGTCCCAGGTTGAGTTTTCAGCCAAAGATCTGAGTTTCTCATCAACTGCATCAGACCATTTCTAGCCAAGCCTCGGATACGCAATGGCTTCCCGGTAGGACACCAGATCTGCAGAATCCATTGGTTCCTCTTCCATCCAGATCAGGTGGGTGACCATTCTAGATCTCTTCCGAAGATCATATCGGCCAGTATTTCCTTCCAAATTGCCAAGACTTCCACTCGAGGTGCCGAGTCCGAGTCTGACACCCAAGGTATCGAGTCTGAGTCCGCAAGGAATTGAGTTCCCTCAAGGCACTGAGTCCCAGTCTGCCCACCAAGGCGTTGAGTCCGAGTCCGCCTGAGGGATTGAGTTTCCTCAAGGAATTGAGTTCGCTCGAGACGTAGAGTCGGAGTCCGATCACCAAGGCGTCGAGTTCAAGTCAGCCCGAGGAATTGAGTTCGCTTCAGGTGCTGAGTCCGAGTCCGACTGCCAAGGTGTCTAGTCTGAATCCGCCCAAGGAATTGAGTTCGCTCAAGGAATTGAGTTTGCTCGAGGCGCCGAGTCCGAGTCCAACTGCCGAGGTGTCAAGTTCGAGTTCACCCGAGGAATTGAGTTCACTTGAGGAATTGAGTTCACTCGAGGCATCGAGCCCGAGTCTGACCACAGAGGCATCGAGTCCGAGTCTGTCCAAGGAATTGAGTTCGCTCGAGGTGCTGAGTCCAAGTCTGACCACCGATGTGTCGAGTCTGAGGAGTCCGCCCAAGGAATTGAGTCCGCTCGAGGAATTGAGTTCGCTCGAGGCACCGAGTCCAAGTCCGACTGCCGAGGTGTCTAGTTTGAGTCCGCCTGAAGAATTGAGTTCACTTGAGGTGCCGAGTCCGAGTCTGACCACTGAGGCGTCAAGTCTGAGGCGGCCCAAGGAATTGAGTTCACTCAAGGAATTGAGTTCACTCGAGGCGTCGAGTCCGAGTCTGACTACCAAGATATCGAGTCCAAGTCTGCCCGAGGAATTGAGTTCACTCAAGGTGCTGAGTCTGAGTCTGACCGCTGAGGTGTTGAGTTCGAGTCCGCCAAAGGAATTAAGTTAGCTTGAGATGCCAAGTCCGAGTCCAACTGCCAAGGCGTTGAGTCTGAGTCCGCTTGAAGAATTGAGTTCGCTTGAGGAATTGAGTTTACTCGAGATGCCGAGTCTGAGTCTGACCGCCGAGGTGTCGAGTTGGAGTCCATCTGAGGAATTGAGTTTGCTCGAGGCGCCGAGTCTGAGTCCAACCGCCGAGGTGTCGAGTTCGAGTCCGTCCGAGGAATTGAATTCACTCGAGGTACCAAGTCCGAGTCTGACCGCTGAGGTGTCAAGTCCGAGTCCTCCCGAGGAATTGAGTTCCCTGGAGGAATTGAGTTCACTCGAGGCGTCAAGTCCAAGTCCAACCACTGAGGTATCGAGTCCGAGTCTGCTCGAGGAATTGAGTTCGCTTGAGGTACCAAGTCCAAGTCAGACCGCCAAGGTGTCGAGTCTGAGTCCGCCAAAGGAATTGAGTTCGCTCAAGGAATTGAGTTCGGTCAAGGCGCTGAGTCCGAGTCCTACCGATTCTAAGGTGACATTTGATGCCTGGATTACCTGCCTCCGATGGGGATCCCAAAAATACCAGATCTTTTCATAAGGAGTCATGCTATTGTTTGATGAAGCCAGACTCCGAGCGTGCAAGTAGTTTACTGTGAAGATGGCTTCTGCCCACATTCTTGGTGGGAGAATACAGTCCAGTAGCATTGTCCAAACCTTTGCATAGTGGGTCTGAATCATCCTTTTGGAGACCCCATTTTTATGCGGTGTGTATGGCGGTGATGGCTCGAAGGTGATACCATATTCTGTAAGGATTGATCGAAATGCTTCATTGTCGTATTCTCCTTTACCATTGTCCCACCAAAAGCGAGTGGTATGATGCTGTAGTTATAGCTCGACCAGGTTTTTGAAGTCTCTGAATACTGTGCACACTTCCGATAATAACTTCGAGTGTAGGAAGCATACTCAGATATAGTGGCTGAAGTCATCAATATACAGTATGTAGTATCGGTGCCCAGACCGTGATTGGGGGCTTATGGGCCCACATAGGTCAGAGTGGATTAGTTCCAGTGGCTTAGTCGCTCGCCGAGCTGGAACCTTTCTTTGAAACCTCTCCTTAGCTTTCGCTTTGATGCAGATATCGCATGTGGTGGATGCAGTTTCTTTTTCAGAATAAGATCCCTTAGGCAATGTCACGAATCTGGCACGACAGGTATGGTATCGCTGTGGGCACCACCATTGCGCTTGTCACCCTGTGGCTGTTCCTCATCTCCGCCATCACCATCCTTATCCTCCGCGCCTAAGCGTACCATCGCGGTCCCCTCATCAGCCCTCTGGCAGCGCGGTCCCACGGAACCCTGACCTGGTCGCCAGCCGCCCAGGATCCATTTCCTTTGTATTGCTGTCTGCCTTGCATACCTCCATTATGTTTATTACTCACGCCTCTCTTTCTCCTTGTTGTGTTTCCAGTAGTCTGCTTTCCTTGTCGCTTCTATACCGTTTACGTGTCTGCCTTACTTTACTTGCACCTCTCTTTCTCCTTGTGTGTTTACGGTAGTGTGCTTGCCTTGTCGCTTCCATTCTACTTGCGTGTCTGCCTTGCGTTATTCTGTTTTGGGGCAAAGGGGGTGAGAGTCGAGTATGATCGTGTGTTTTCTTAGGGTGCGGCAAGGGAGTCATGACAGGAAACCTCTGTGTCAGTTTTGCAGGCGAGGCTGTGATTCCACAGTAGAGGAAAAGGGTAGAAAAGAAGGGTGCGGTAGCTAGTCTGGAGATTCTTTCTCCATGCAATCTATTATCCTTCACTCCACTGCAAAATTTTCTTTCGCCACCAAGCAACTTTTTATCCCCACCACCGATTTCGCTGGAAATACCCTCTGGAGCTTCATAACTCCACGGTCTTCCCACCTATAAACTCGCTGGCCACCTCTCACTTCTTTTTTGTTGCCGCTCGCACGATTTCGCTCCGCGTCGCTGTCGCTTCGGTCCCGGACAACACCCAACCCCTCCCCTGAAAGTGGACACCTGTCCACAACAACAACACATCACCATGGCAACCACCCCGGTTACGAACCCATTCGTGGCACACTCTCTGGCAGCCATGAGAAGCCCACCACCAATGTTTGGACCGGACGCAGCCCCGGCACCGCCTGCCACCTGAACTCCACACACCCCATCTATCCCCTGCCGATCGCCAGCACAACCCAGTGGCTTCATCAGGAAAAAAAATCTGCGTCCGGACGCACAGGCTGTGTCCGGACGCACCAGGCGCTCAGGATGCTCTGAACGTACCCTGGCAGGGCACATACCACTCCCAACGCGAAACGCACAGGCAATGTGAATTCGGATGCAGCACGCCATGGCACCGTGCATTCGGACGCCGTATTCCAGTGCACCGTGCGTGTGGACGCAGCTGGTCATGGCATCTGCTTACCGGACGGAGCGTGTCAGGGCATTTTCCTTCTGGACGCAGCCGTGTCAGGGCATTTTCCTTCTGGACGCAGCCATGTCAGGGCATTTTCCTTCTGGATGCAGCCGTGTCAGAGCATTTTCCTTCTGGGCGCAGCCATGTCAGGGCAAATGGTGTCCAGACGACGCGTGTCACGGCACCACGGTCATGCTGTCTGTCAAGGCACGGAACATCGTAGCAAATACTCTTGTCGCATTCGCAAACACGCAGGGGGTTCCAGACATAGTGACTCAGTCCAGTTCTATTCATTCTATCTAATGTACATCTATATATGCTACTACCACACTTCGTGCAGAAACAAAGGAAAGTTGGCAAATACAACACGACGCGATGAGCACAACGCGATGAGCACGTCAACTATTAGGAGGATGGAAATGAGCACGCTGCCGGCGGCGAGGACAATAGCAAGTAGGACGCGGCGAGTATGATTGCAAGCTTTGTGACATGGTTAGTGCAGCTCTCAGAGTGACAGACAGCGGGAAGTTGTACAATACAACGTGACGAGTACGATGTCAATGAGGGTGCCAGCGGCGAGAACGATAGCGGATAGGACGTGGCAAGTATGATGTCAATGAGGGTGCCGGCGGCGAGAATGATAGCGGGTAGGACGTGGCGAGTGTGGCAGCGTGTAGGACGCGGCGGGTGTGGGAGCGAGTAAGACGCGACTATTATGTGGCGCGCTTTGTGACATGGTTAGCGCAGCTCTCAGAGTGACAGAGACACCGGGAAGTTGTACAATACACAGTGTAGAGTACGATGTCAATGAGGGTGCCGGCGGCGAGAACGATAGCAAGTAGGCCATGGCGAGTATGAGCACGCGGAAGACGTGGCGAGTATGATGTCAATGAGGGTGCCTGCGGTGAGGACGATAGCAAGTAGGATGCGGCGAGTATGATTGCAAGTAAGACGCGGCGAGTATCATGGCGAACTTTGTGATAAGTTTAGCGCAACTCTCAGAGTGACAGAGACACTGGGAAGTTGTACAATACACAGTGAGGAGTACGATGTCAATGAGGGTGCCAGCGGCGAGGACGATAGCGAGTAGGACACGGTGAGTAAGTCGCGGCGAGTATGATGGCGTGAAAGACGCGATGCATACGATGGCAATAGAAAGCGGCAAGCCACTACTAACGCTTGCACTTTCGCAAGGTTCGGCTCACTCATCACTCATAGATAGACCCCTTTTTTCTTCTCCTTTCACCACGTCCTACTTGTCGACATTTTCCTAATCGACATCTTACTCGTTGCGCCTTTCTTACCATCATACTCGCCACGTTTTACTCACTCTCATACTTGCTGCGTCCTACTCGCCCACACTTGCCGCGTCCTACCCCCTATTGTTCTCGCCGTCAGCACCCTCATTGATATCGTACTCGTCACATTGTATTGTACAACTTCCCACTGTCTGTCACTCCGAAAGCTGTGCTAACCATGTCACAAAGCTCGCCATCATACTCGCTGCGTCTTACTTGCAATCATACTCGCTGTGTCCTACATGCTATCGTCCTCGCCACCGGCACCCTCATTGACATCATACTCGCCGTGTCTTATGCGCGCTCATACTCACCACGGCCTACTCGCTATCGTTCTCGCCACTGGCACCCTCATTGACATCATACTCGCCGCGTACTACCCGCTATCGTTCTTGCCGCCGGCACCCTCATTGACATCATACTCGCCGTGTCCTACCCGCTATCGTTCTCGCCGCCGGCACCCTCATTGACCTCGTACTCATCACGTTGTATTGTACAACGTCCCGCTGTCTGTCACTCTGAGAGCTGCGCTAACCATGTCACAAAGCTCGCAATCATACTCGCCGAGTCCTACTTGCTATCGTCATTACCGCCGCCGGCGTGCTCATCGTCATCCTCCTCATAGTCGTCGTGCTCATCGCGCCGTGTTCATCTTGTCGTGCTCATCACGTCGTGCTCAACGCGTCGTGTCGTATTTGCCAACTTTCCTTTGTTTACGCGCGAAGTGTAGTAGTAGCATATATAGATGTACATTAGATATAATGAATAGAACTGGACTGAGTCACTATGCCTGGAACCCACTGCGTGTTTGCGAATGCGACAAGAGTATTTGCTGCGATGTTCTGTGCCTTGACAGCCAGTGTGACCGCGGTGCCATGACACACGTCGTCCAGACGCCATTTGCCCTGACACGGCTGCGTCCAGAAGGAAAATGCCCTGACACGGCTGCGTCCAGAAGGAAAATGCCCTGACACAGTTGCCTCCAGAAGGAAAATGCCCTGACACAGCTGCGTTCAGAAGGAAAATGCCCTGACATGCTCCGTCCGGTAAGCAGATGCCGTGGCGAGCTGCATCCGGACGCACGGTGCCGTGGCGAGCTGCGTCCGGGTGCACAGTTCCATGGTGAACTGCGTCCGAGTTAAGCAGGTTGCGTCGGAAGCGTCCACAGCGTCTAGTGCGTCCGGACGCTCAGGACGCTTTTTTTTTTTCCTGATGTTCAGCCCCATAGCAGATGCTGCCCCCGAGTGGGATCACGACACGGACACTCTCGCCAGTTTCCTTGCCTGGAGGTCAGCCACCCACCACATCGAAAACGTCAACCAAATCGTCGAAGCGCTACTCGGATATTTCAGTTTGTATGTGCCGAAATGAAACACCAACTAGCCAACCAGTCAACAACCGTCAAGATCCCAGGGCTTCAAGACATCAAGAACCGGGAAGAGGAAATGCAGAAACAAAACCTCACCTTGACCAACACCATCAATGAGCTGTCACCCTAAGCCGGGTGTTGCCGGGCGGCACCAGGCTGAAACAGCACCTTACCGGACGCACCTCGCCGGAACGGCACCTTGCCGGAGAGCAGCCGGCTGGCGAGCACGGAAGCTGCACACCGCCGGAAGCGGAAGTGTGACTGCGCAGGAAGAGCTTGGCAACGGGTATATAAGAGGCAAGCTCCTCCCGCTCGTAGATAAAAAAATGACATCTTCTTCTCTTTCTTTCTTTCTTGTCCGTAGCATCGTGACATGAGCTTACCAAAAAAGTTGCCATCCTATCCGCACGTCCTACCCCCGCAGCCATCCCAGTAGCCCCTAGGGCCATGCCGGCACCACCCCAACAACTACCGAAACCACCCTCCACCAAGAAGACCATCCCAACCTCTGCACCAACCTACGCACAGGTAGCAGAGAAGCAGCCGATGGAATTCACGGAGGTCAGGAGTAAGAAGAAGGCCAGGAAGGAGACGATCCTCGCGAAGCCTTATATGTTACACCCTAAATATTACGGGTCGGACGTTCGGATACGGACAAAGCAGAAAGGTATCGGAAACTCATCACACGGTCTTAGAATGGCATACCGAGACCGGGCAACCGACAGCATTGGGGCTCAGCTTAGGTCAACCGACTCTGCAGCACCAGGAAACCCCTGGACCAAGTACCGGCACCGACCGGGAAGGCGCAAGCACTGCTGCAGAGGAAGACAACCTTGGTGGTCATCATAAGCAGGACAAGCAATCGGAAGGAAAACGGGAACGCAAGGAGCTACGAGTCTAGATCGCGGAATAGGAGCTGGGTTGTTTCGAGAGGCACGGCCTAGAGGAACAACACCACGAGTCGGGAATTGCTGTATCGTCGCAGATGGCTCAAAGGCGCGAGGCGATACCCTTGCACCCCGTGGTCAGGAGACACAAGAGATCATGCTACCACTCACATCCTCATCATTGACACCCGATTATGGCGATGAACTCTGGGCTTTGCCAGCGCATGACAGCGTGAGCGTATCCCCCACTTATCCGAGATGCTTACAACTATTATGATGCAGGGCACCTGCCGCACCAAGGTAAGGGACGTCGAGTTGAACAGATACTGAAGCGGAGGCTTGACTTCAAGCCAATCCTATAGCGCTGGGTAGCCCCCAAACCACGTACCGGCTCGTGTTCGGGAAAGTGCAAATGCCGCTACAGGACTGCACCTCAAGGTTCGAGAGTCTATTGGGAAAGATATGGGGTGGAGCTATGCCTTGATGCCATCGTGGCTGAAGAAAGGATAGCTGGTACGGTTGAGGGTTCATTGCTCCGGCTCAGGTCGAGTAGCGTAATCAACCCCGCACACAATCCATATCGTATCACCCAATCACGACGAGGGAACAGAGGACCTACTCCAGCCACTCTCATGTTATGTGGAAGCACTAATCTCCGATCCAAATCGAGAGATTATCTGTGTTATGCTGATGAAGTTTAACGCCAAGGCGAAGAGTTTTCACGTCGCGGTGCGGGGTAATTTCCCCGCAGCACGTGACTCTGACGAGCCGGATACTTATACGACGACCTGCCGACGAGCGGTGGGCAACCGGTCTTCATCGGAAGATTCATCGGAATCATCAGCGGAACCACGAACCACAGAACAGTCAATCATCAACGGACCACCTACCGGTCACAAAGATATCGAGTCAACGACCATCCCCCTACGAGCGTTCCTACGAGTGATCCTACGAACGATACTACAAGCGATCCTACGTGCAATCCTACGAGCGCTCCTACAAGCGCCGCAAGCGAGACGACAGTTGATCGGGAAGGAGATGGGAGGATACGCAAGGGGCTCAAGAGTCTAGGCGGGAGATAAAAAGCAGAGTTAACAAGGCTTACGGCCGCCAGCGGTCGTGAGGATTAACTTCGGGAGATAAGGGATACCGGCAACTGGTGGGAAACGGAGTGAAGTTGGGCGGCGTCATCTACGAGATGATAAGGCCATATCATCTAATGGGATGGACGAGAAAAGACTTCGCGATCCACTGGGCCGCATGAGGGACTTAACCCCCGAAATGGTTGGACGAGTTATGCGGTGCTAAACAGAACCTTGTTTCCTTATCGTCAGACCGACCAGGACGAGTAGCTTCAGGCTCCAGCCCGCACCCAGGAAGGTCTGGTGTGTGAGCGTTTCCTTACCTTATCTTACCTGTGAGGCAGTTGTCGAGCGAGCCGTTTGGCAGTCGCCGAAGTGTCAGACGATCCGCCAAACCGAAACGATATACGCAAGCCGTCAGGCACGCCGCCGGGCATGCGTTGCACCATCCGCCGAAGCGCAGATACGCCTAAGCGGGGCAAGTGAGACGACAGTGGATCGGGAAGGAGACGGAAGGATACGTGAGGGGCTCGAGATTCTAGGCGGGAGATAAAAAGTGGAGTTAACAAGGCTAATGGCCACCAGTGGTCGTGAGGGTTAACTTCGGGAGATAAGGGATACTGGCAACTGGTGGGAAACGGAGTGAAGTTGGGCCGAGTCATCTATGAGATGATAAGGCCACGTCATCTAACGGGATGGACGAGAAAAGACTTCGCGATCTACTGGGCCGCATGAGGGACTTAACCCCCGAAAGGGTTGGGCGAGTTATGTGGTACTAAACAGAACCTTGTTTCCTTATCGTCAGACTGACCAGGACAAGTAGCTTCGGGATCTGGCCCGCACCCAGGAGGGTCTGGTGTGTGAGTGTATTCCTTACCTTATCTTACCTGTGAGGCAGTTGTCGTGCGAGCTGTTTGGCATCCGCCAAAGCGTCACGAGCGAGCCGTCGGGCAAGACGCCTGGCCTGTCTCAATCCGACCATTGCACCGAAGCGCCGCTGGTGAGCTGCCGGGCAAGACGCGGGGCTCATCTCAATCGAACCATCTGCCTAAGTGACACACGAGCGAGCCATCGGGCAAGCTGCCGGGCCCGCCTCGAACTACCTGGCGAAGCGACACACGAGCGAGCCGTCGGGCAAGATGCCGGGCCCACCTCGAACCATCCGCCGAAGCGATACACGAGCGAGCCGTCGGGCAAGAGGCCGGGCCCGTCTCAATCCGAATGATCCGCCGAGGCGCCACAAGCGATCCGTCAAGCAAGCCATTGCCGCGGAGCCGTGTGTGATCCAGCACTCAAGCCGTAGCCAGTGGGCGCTGCAGATATCGAACCGAACCCCTTAGATTATTCGCTGTGAATCCCCTAATGGTGGGCAAACTTGGAAGGAGGGTCATTGGTGAAGTTATTCTTGTATAATAATGGAACGCCGGTGAAGACCACGCACGCCCCATCTCCTTCGTGACTATTGAGAAACCTGACTAGTTCGATATTACCGTCACTCCGACTTTGACCGGACGTCCCAGTATCACACTATAATCTAGGGTTCTAGTCACCTTTCTCGAGAATTTTGACCTTTAGACGACGTCGATTGTCAGCCACTCACTCTCCCTCCAGTCGACATGAGGTAGATGTATGAAGAGAAGGAAGGTCCTGCTCAACGCCAATGACGAGCAAGGAAGTTAGGGTAGCCAGGGGTCGAGTTGAAGCTCGACGGGACCTGGTAACGCGCCAAAAGGGCAAGGAAGGAAAGACCACTTGCCGGCTGTTGTGCCATGCAGACGTGGTCAAGCCGAAAGGCTAGGGAGAGAAAGACCCCCAGCTGGCCTACGAGCCGTAACTGGGAGGTCAGGTCAAGATAGGAGCGTTGAGAGCCAGTCCAAGCAGCGGTCGACGATAACCGCGGAAACCGCCTGAACCGCACTGCAACAGCTCCGACGACGGTATCCATCGCACCGCGTGCGTGGCACTGAAGAATCTGCTAATGCCGCCAGAGACGCCGTCCACGATGGCTGCTGAGCAGGCAAACGACGAGGGTTTTTTCGTTTTGGGCCTCAATAGGCCTCGAGTGCCGCTGAGCTCGTTTCCTGTTTTTCACCGAAACCGGACGAAAATCGCCAAAATCCAGGCATTTCTGGGCTTCAATGGACTTCGAGTGCTGTTGAGCTCGTTTTTCCTGTTTTTCACCGAAACCGGACGAAAATCCCCAAAATCCAGTCCTTTTGGGTCCCGGCGGCCACCAGCTCACCAAGTAACCAGCACTCGTTCTCACTCAAAGCTGGTGAAGTCGTTCCGGATACGTTAGAATTCATGTTCTGGGCACCTTTCCAGCTATTGCGAGTCGCAGAACCAGGTATTCGCTGCATCCAACATGTGAAATCCGCACTCGAAGCCAGTAAGGTTGTTCTGGATACGTTAGAATACACGTTCCGGGCACCGTTCCAGCTGTTCCGAGCTGCGGAGTTTGGCATTCGCGGCGTTCGACGTGCGGGAGTTTGCACTGGGAGCTATTCCTCGACATCACCCTCACCAACCCGTTGCGAGGCAGCTCCTCGATAGAGTGTAACGCCAATCGCACCTCATCCAGGGAATTATGCGTCTGTTGACGAACCCACGGAACACCATATGCCGAGCAAACCTCGTGTAATGGGGTATTCAAACGACACCAGGCTCACCGATTACAGCATCCCGCTGGCATCGACGATAATATATCAACATCGGTCCAGTAGCCGGAATGGCAAACGTGACACTTATTCAAGGCGTTCAGAGAATCGCCCTGGAAAGGGGGGAATAAAGATCAACCGATCACGGCGATCCGGCATGCGAAGCTCGTACGGCAGCCTCAGCCAGCATTAGCGGCAAAAAGCTCTGGACTCGCAGCGTCAGCAGCACGGCTAGCATGCCGAATATCAGGAAAGCCCCAGGAAGAATGCCGTTCCGTGAAGAAGTGCCGGAACTGGTTGACCGAAAGGTCAGGGAGAATGCCGTTCTGTGCCGAGCGCCGGAACGGGTTGACCGAAAGGTCAGGCAGAATACTGTCCCGTGCCGAAGTGCCAGGGTGGGTTCGCCGGAAGGCCGGGGAACGGGTGCAGTAGGGAAACTGTGCCGGACAGCCGAATGGCTGGGGAGGACGCCATTCCAAGCTGAGTGCCAGGACCGATGAGCCGAAAGGCCGGGAATTTGAGGATGGAAACGGAATGCTATCAGCGGCAGGTGGGCACCGGGCACCAGACTCAGGACGTCAAGAGTCCCCCGGAATATGGATGGCATTCGACAGCAATACGATGTCATGACCGATACGATCTGACGAACATGCCATTAGACAGCTACCGGCTCAAGGAATGGTTAGAGAGTTTTTTTCCACTGGGTTTTTCTCGATAACCAGAGCGGTAGGCTGGGAGGCTACATTCAAAGGTCACCTTACAGAACCGTCACTGGTTTTGTCAATTTGAAACGCCAATGGGCTACTGGCTCACGACGATTTGAGAGACTTTTTCCCACAGGGTTTTTTCAGTCTCAAGGATTGAGCGGTAGCAGGGTATATGATCTTAACACATCAACGGACTACAGGCTCACCGATTTGAGAGACTTTTTCCCTCTCACTTTTTATCTCAATAATCGAGCAATAGTACGGGGCTGAAGGACTATACGTGCAACACCATCCTATAGCTTCAGGACAAAGCTTAGGAAGGGGGGGATAGTGTTACACCCTAAATATTACAGGTCGGACATTCGGATACGGACAGGGCAGGAAGGTATCGGAAACTCGTCACACGGTCTTCGCATGGCTGTGACACTGGGGTTGTATCGTAACCGGAGTGTGGAGAGAATCAAAGGTAATCAGGCTACTTTCAATAATTCACAACGGAATAATCTTAGATCTTGTGTGTGGGTTTGGTGGTGGTGTTGGTGAGGATGTTCGTGCTGGTTTCTCCTTCCGCCGGGGTGAAACCTCGAGTTTTTATCTGAGCAGGGCCGACGTGAGAAGCGGTGACTCGGACTTGGATTCCCCCGAGATGCAGTGACCCCGTGGGCAACTCATTGGTCCTGGCAGGGTGTAGATAAGAGGAGATGAGGTTTCATGCAAGCGGGCGGGGCGCTTCCCCTCCGGACTCTTTTCCGCACGCCATCAGCAGGCGGCGTGGCATCCCCTCGGGAGGGGTCCTAGCCCAAGTCTGGCGGTCCGTACGCCCTCAGCAGGCGACGTGGCATCACCTCGGGAGGGGTCCTAGCCTAAGCATTCTCGTCGTTTGCAATCTTCCCCTCATCTCCGGAGATATGTGTCTTAGGTCCGTCTCGGCCGTAAGCTCCTCTCCGGACCTTATCTCCTTCCTAGACTCTCTGAGTGCGTTCCGTCATCCTTCCGAACTCTTCTCTAGCGTAGCTATGTACTCGAGATAATTCAGGTGTAACACTACCTCCTCCCCCTCTTAGCCTCGTCCCGAGTGCTAATACTTCTTCTCTTTCTATCTAGGTAGTCCGTCTCTTTCTGGATGTGTGGATCATGGTTACCGTGACTGTAGTCCTCCTCCCCTACAGCCCTCCCCGCCACCGGATCAGGTCATCATTCTCTGTAATCCGTCGGAATGGCGGGGCCCTCAGAGTAAGTCGGTGCGTACTCTTACTGTCGCTGATTCCCGCTGGGCAGCTGCGTTCATGGAGACGAAAGCATCAGTTTACCCAGTGCGCATCCTGTCGACCCTCGGCTTTATTGGACACATGGAAGGAGTGACCAAGCCCGAACAAGCCGGACAGGCCAATGGTGTGCACACAGAGGTGTTCCGTTCGCCGCCAGGATCCGCCGCCTGTTGATGGTTCCGTTTTCCCCGGCAATTACCCCAGCGCGGAATCGTTTCGGTCGTCTTTGGGTAGATCGGTTGTTCGCGGGCGAGAGCATATGATGTTTTTCTGGGTGTGTGACACATGGAAAGAGTGACCTTCTCGACTGGGGGTTCGTGCCCAGGTGCTGCCTCGGTCCCTCGTAGGTGTACATACAGAGGTGTTCCGTACCGAACACCTACGGCTCCCGTCCGGGCGAGTCCAATGTATCCTTCGACGAGTTCTTGTGCCTGAGAAGCAGGTCTTTTGCCCATGTGAGATGAAGTCCTCCAACCCCTTCATCCTACTATCGCTTATGCTTCGTCAGGCCTTTTATGGACATCCCGTCTAGGTGTCGGTGAGCCGATAGTCCCTCGGCGCATCTGGGTTCCGTTGATGGAATTCTCAGAGTTTCCCCAAACCGCCTACTGAAAAGTTGTCGAATGGTTCTTCCGTCCAGTCTTTACGTTCTGGATAGTCCAGCCATTTGACGAGGTAGAGAATTCTCTTGTTATTTCCCCGGCCGCGTTCGACTGAGGACATAACTTCTTCGACGTCGTATTCCTCCGATTGTTCGATGTCGTCGGCCTCCCGGAGTACTTTCGAAGGGTCCGGCGGGGCTCGGTGTTCGCTGGTTCGGTAGGGTTCGATTAGCGAGACATGGAAGACGTTGTGGATCTTCCATTTCCGAGGTAGTGTGAGGCGGACGGCTAGCGGGGAAATGATTTTCTCTATCTGGAAGGGACCATGATTCTTGTGGTCCAGTTTCTTTGATGGGCGGCGTGTTTTGATGTTGCGGCCGTTGAGCATTACCAAGTCTCCTACCTGGTATGCTGGGGGTTCCTTTCGTGCTGGGTCGGTGTATCGGCGCATCCGTTCCTGTGCGTCTTCCAGCCCTTTTCGGGACTCGTTGTTCACCGTACGCATCCAGTGGGCGTAGACTTGGCTTGCTGGGTTGAGTGGCTCTGTTGACGCGGGATCCATGGCGGCCAGGTGGAAGCCATAGTTAGCGTAGAACGGAGACATACCATTTCCTGTGGTGGTCGAGTTGTTGTAGGCGAACTCGGCCATCGGCAACAGGCGTACCCAGTCGTCTTGTTCCTTACCGACGAACGCTCGGAGGTAGGCTTCGATCGTCTGGTTGAGCCGCTCTGTCTGGCCGTCGGTCTGTGGATGGAACGCTGTTGACATCCGGGGTCGGATCCCCGAGAGTCGTAAGAACTCCTTCCAGGTTTCCGAGGTAAACCTGGAGTCGCGGTCTGACACAATATCAGTGGGGAGGCCATGATATTTCCATACTTCCCGGGCGAAGATGACGGCTAGGTCCGCTGTGGTTTTTTCCTTTGTTTTTAAAGGGATGAAGTGTGCCATTTTGGTGAACCGGTCGATGATTACCCATAGTTGGTCGCATTCGTCCGAGATGGGGAGTTCTGTGATGAAGTCCATTGCTACGGATTGCCATGGGGCGTAGGGTAATTCTAGCGGGGAGGACAGTCCATAAGGTTGGTGTCGGGACGCCTTGTTTTGTTGGCATTCGGGGCAGCTTCTGACGAAGTCGATGATCCGTTCGTTCATCTTTGGCCACCAAAAGTTTCGCCGAATTAGTTCGATGGTTTTGTCCTGCCCCATGTGTCCTGCCACCTTCGTGTCGTGTTCCGACTCCATAATCCTTTGTACCAGTCCTTTCGGTATCCAGAGCAGGTTCCATTGGTACAGTATGTCCTTCTCGCAACTCAGCTTCCTGACCTTTCGGTCCTTCGGCGACGTTTCCTCCGTCGCCGCTTCCTGTTTCTTTGCCTGTTCGTAGGCTTCGTCCTTCTTTCCCTCCTCCTTGACTTCCGCCAGGAATTCTTCCGTCCATCTTCTTTCCGGGAGTGATGCCAGCCGTGCGGAGGAGGCGATGAACGATTTCGTTAGTCGTTCCTCGAAGTGACTTTTTCCCAAAACCGTCGTGATCAGCTGGTTTTCTATCCCCCCCTTTTCTGGGCGGTACTCCGGACGCCGGGACAGCGCATCTGGTTTGCCGTTTAGTGACCCAGGACGGTAGAAAATTTTGAAGTCGATTCCGGCCAGCTCCTGCGCCCAGCGCGCTTGCCGACGGTTTAGTATTTTTGTGGTCGTAAAGTATTCCAAGTTGTGATGGTCCGAGAGCACTTGGACTTGGTGGGTCGCTCCTTCGCAGTACCGTCTCCAGTGTTTAAAGGCATCCACTATTGCAAGAAGTTCTTTGTCGTGGATTTCGTAGTTGATTTCCGCGGGTTGGAATTTCCTGGAGTGGAAGGCCACCGGGTGGAGGCATCCTTTCTCATCTCTTTGTGATAAGACTGCTCCTAAGGCGAAGTCCGATGCATCTGTTTCGATGATGACTGGTCTCGCGGGGTCGAAGTGAGCCAGGATTGGGGCCGTGGTAAATCGTCTTTTAAGTTCTTTAAATGCAGCCTCTGCTTCTTGCGTCCACCCCCAGTTTTTCCCTCTTTCCTTCTTTGTCAATTCCGTGAGGGGTTTCGCTACTCGGGAGTAGTCCTTTATGAAGCGTCGGTAGAAATTAGCGAACCCCAGGAAGGATTGGACCTCTGTTATCGAATTTGGGTTCTTCCATCCTAGTACCGCTTCCACTTTTTCTCCCGACATTTTGATCCCGTCCCTCCAGATTATGTATCCCAGGAATTCTACCTCTTTGACTTTCCAGACGCACTTCTCTGGGGAGATCGCCAGACCGTTAGTTTGTAGTCTCTTGAGTACTTCCTTAACCGTTTGGTCGTGTCCTTCTTCGGTGTCGGCATAGATAAGTATGTCGTCCATGTATGCTATTACCCCCACATCCAACATGTCGGAGAATACATGGTTCATCATGTCTTGGAAAGTGGAGGGGGCGTTGGTTAGTCCGAATGGCATTACCTGGAATTCGAAGAGGCCGTAGCGGGTTCGGAATGCGGTTTTCCATTCGTCTCCTTCTTTCACCCGGATGAGGTGGAAGCCGTTCTTCAGGTCCATCTTTGTGAACCATTGAGCCCCCCTGACTCTGTCCTGTAGTTCCTGCATTAAGGGGAGCGGATATCGGTTTGGGATCGTGATTTTGTTTAGGGCCCGGTAGTCGACACAGAGACGGAGCCCTCATCCATGAGGTTTGGGTACGAAGAGGATTGGGGATCCTGCTGGCGACGTGGAGCGTCGGATTTTTCCCGTGCGTTCCATCTCTTTTAGCCATTCCCTCAGAGTCTGGAGTTCTTCTTCCGAGAGGGGGTAGATAGGTCCCCATGGCGCCGTGCTTCCTTCCTGTAGGTCGATCTTGCAATCGTAGGACCGGTGCTTGGGAAGGGCGTCCGCGGCCTTCTTTCCCATGATCCCCAGGTATTGCCGAAACTCCATTGGCACTGCCTTTACTGGGTCTTCTTCTGCTGCCGCCGATACATACCCGATAATTCTTGCCTCAGGGTCGGTTGCAATTGCTTTGTCCCATGTTAGGGAGAAGGGGTCTGTTTCGTACCGGGTGCATTTCCATATGCATTCCGCGCTGTTGAACCGTATTTCGTTGTCCGTCCAGATTCCCTGCAGCGGGTGTGCTGTTATCCATTCGAATGGGAGGAAGGCGTCGATTCCGGTTTCCATTGGTGAAATTTCGAATTTCTCCTTTGAATAGTGCCTTCGGTGCTGAAGGAGCATCGGCTCTGTATAAAATTGGCCTGCCCCTTTCACCCTTTCCCCCGTGTAATTTTCTATGGTGTGGGCTCGTCTGTGTTCCTTCTTGGTGATGCCCAATTTTTCCACAGTTTGGTTGTTGAGGAGTGCTACTGAACATCCGGTGTCTAGTAGCACTTGGACTTGGTGCTTCTTTCCGTCCAGGTGTAGCAACATCGTAATGACTGGGCGGGTGCCGCGCGGTTCTTCCCTTGGTTTCTTTGACCGGGTTCCAGTACTTGGTTCCGGATTTTTCCGTTTTCGGGATAGTCCGCATATTATCGCATAGGTCTCGGGTTGCGGCGTGTCCCGACCTTTTAAAAATCCGATTCGGAGTCTTCCCACAGCGGGGTCGGGGCCTTCGTGTCCATGGTCTCGACGGCAGCTACTTTTTGCTGCTTAGTCGCCGGGAGCCCTTCTTCCGCCTCCTCTCGCCCTCTCTTTCCCTTTGATACCGCCATGGTGGCGGCCCTCCAAGTGGCCTTTGGTAACGGGGTTCCTTGCAGGGTGCTGAACGAGAAGCATTCGAATGTTCGGTGGCCGGTCCGGCCGCATCGCCAGCAGTCGTCCCGGTTCTTAAAATATGTTTCTTGTTCCTTCTGCGGAACACCCTTCAAAGCTTCTTCTTTTGAGGCCCAGTGGTCCTTCGCCCCCCACCACGTTGGTCTTCCTGCCGGGGTTCCTGCTTGGGCCTGGCGAGACTTGCTCGTGTCGGCCTTAGTTGGGGTCGTTTCTCCTTTTTTCCCCTCTTGTTTTTTCCGGTCGTCGTTTCGCCCGCTGGTCCCCTTCATTTGTTCTCGGGCTTGCTTTAACGCCTTTTTCTTTTCCACCTGAAGGCCCGCCTGATGCGTGGCTTGCAGGAATCCCTCGTCGTCCGCGAAGTCTTCGAGATAGTGGGCGAACCGCATGTCCAGCACTGCGTCCGGCATTGCCAGGTAGACCTTTTCTCGTAGTGCTTCCCCCGTTGCGCGGGCGAAGTTGTTTAGCGCTCCGAACTCCGTAAGGTAGGCGCGAATCGACCCCTGGTATCTAAGCTGGCCAAGTTTTAGCTGGGCGTCGGCCGCTTCTCGCTCGTTGTGGTATTCCGCGCGGATGGCCGCTGAGTAGTTTGCCCATGTGTCGTTTTCCCGCAGCTCTCGGTACCGGTGTAGGTGCCATACCAGAGCCGTGTCCGTCAGGAGGGTTCCGACCCAGGCGATTTTTTGTCGGTCGGTGGTGTCTGGGTAGAATCCCAGGTACATAGTGACGGACTCCCACCACTGATTGAACGCGGTTGGGCTTTGCCCATCGAATTTCTCGGGGTTTTCCATTTTCAGTTGGGAAGTGTGTACTCGGGTTCCGTCCGTGGGTCGTTCGGCCTATCGGGCCCTTTCCACTCCTTCTGCCACTAGCCGCACCAGGTCTTGTGTGGTGATCGTAGGTGTCGGATTCCTAGGTGGCGAGGGGGAACGATGGGGCCGGAGAGGCGGACGGGGTGGCTCGGACAGCGGGCCCGAGGGTGGCCCCGCAGATGATCCGGGGGGTGTTGATGGGGGATTCCCTCCTTGCCCCACCGCTGGCTCGGGCGCTGGTGGCCTCGGGGAGATGTGGCGCCGAAGTTCCGTCAGTCGCTGCCTCATTTCCGGCATCGTGGGTAGCGCCGGAGGTCTCTGTCGTCGGGTAGGTGGCCCTGGGTTTAGGCGTAATGGGCTTCCCAACACTGGTGGAGAATGCGCCGAAGGGGCGCTGGTACTAGTTTGCCGAACCGGGCTTCTCCACGTTGGTGGGTTTGGGGCCGCCAGTGGCGTTGTGGGCAGTGGAATTCTGGTCGCAATGCGTTGGATTTCCGCTCTTGCTTCCCGGAGTTGGTTTTCCAGGGAGGATACCCGATTCTGGTGGGCGGCTGCCTATAGTTCCACGTTTCCCTGAAAGTTGGCCAGGTGTTGATTTCGGGCTGCGTTAGCTTCTGCCAAAAAGGACAGGGAGTCGTTTACCCGGGCCAGCTGGGTGGCCTGGCATATTTGTCGTTCGTTGGCCTCGCTGGTGTGCTCGAGGATAGCCTGCCAGATATTACTGGCGAGGGATTGGTACGCGTTTGCGGCGCTTGACAGCTCACTGCGTATCCATTCTTCTGCTATTTTTTCATTAGCGTTGATACGGTCATATACGTACCTAGTGCCTTCCGCTAAGGTTTGGTAGGCTTGCTCAATTTCCCGCGTTCGTCGGTCAGTTCTGTCGTAGGCGTCGCCGCATAGCTCCGTGAGCCGTCGGAGGTCGTTCTCAGCCTGTCGCTGCTGGTGTACCAGAGTCCTGACCCAGACCGCAGGGTTGGCGATCTCTACTGCCTGTTCCGGGTTTGGCGCTCCGTTGGTGATTTGGAGAAGGTCCCGGGGGGCCTCGAGCCGAAGCATGTTGAAGTCCGAAGCGGTCGTCATGGTTTCTCTAGTATAGGTCTAACGGGTGACCGGTGTAGATGGTTTCGTCGTCTGTAAACTCGTAGTCACAGATGTCCCGAAAGTCGTATCCGTTGAGGTTTGCACACTGATGGGAGAATGCGCAGTTAAACCAGTATTCGGTATACCAGTGTTGTGGTGTGCAGTCGAGGGCTTCCGAGGGTATGGGTCCGTCCGTATGAGGGTCCTAAGTTTCTTGGTCGAGGAGGGAGTCGATCGAGGAGTAGGTGTAGTCGAAGTGGTAGCTTGACTGTGGTTTGAAGATCGTAGATAGTTCGAGTAAGAAGAAGTGTTCCTGTTCGAACGAGGGCATGAACTGAAAGTAGGGTGATTTTGAGATCAAGATTATAGTGTGACACTGGGGTTGTATCGTAACCGGAGTGTGGAGAGAATCAAAGGTAATCAGGCTACTTTCGATAATTCACAACAGAATAATCTTAGATCTTGTGTGTGGGTTTGGTGGTGGTGTTGGTGAGGATGTTCGTGCTGGTTTCTCCTTCCGCCGGGGTGAAACCTCGAGTTTATATCTGAGCAGGGCCGACGTGAGAAGCGGTGACTCGGACTTGGATTCCCCCGAGATGCAGTGACCCCGTGGGCAACTCATTGGTCCTGGCAGGGTGTAGATAAGAGGAGATGAGGTTTCATGCAAGCGGGCGGGGCGCTTCCCCTCCGGACTCTTTTCCGCACGCCATCAGCAGGCGGCGTGGCATCCCCTCGGGAGGGGTCCTAGCCCAAGTCCGGCGGTCCGTACGCCCTGAGCAGGCGACGTGGCATCCCCTCGGGAGGGGTCCTAGCCTAAGCATTCTCGTCGTTTGCAATCTTCCCCTCATCTCCGGAGATATGTGTCTTAGGTCCGTCTCGGCCGTAAGCTCCTCTCCGGACCGTATCTCCTTCCTAGACTCTCTGAGTGCGTTCCGTCATCCTTCCGAACTCTTCTCTAGCGTAGCTATGTACTCGAGATAATTCAGGTGTAACAATGGCATACTGAGACTGGGCAACCGACAGCATCGGGGCTCAGCTCGGGTCAACCGACTCTGCAGCACCAGGAAACCCCTGGGCCAAGTACCGGCACCGACTGGGAAAGCGCAAGCACTGCCGCAGAGTAAGACAACCTTGGTGGTCATCATAAGCAGGACAAGCGATCGGAAGGAAAATGGGAACGCAAGGAGCTGCGAATCTAGATCGCGGAATAGGAGCGGGGTTGTTTCCAGAGGCACTGTGACACTGGGGTTGTATCGTAACCGGAGTGTGGAGAGAATCAAAGGTAATCAGGCTACTTTCGATAATTTACAACGGAATAATCTTAGATCTTGTGTGTGGGGTCGGGGGTAGTGTTTTGTGAGGATGTTTGTGCCGATTCCTCTCCATCGAGACGAGAAATCTTTTTTCTTTTATCAACAAGCGCGCGAGTGTGAAGTGGTGATCCAGACCTTACTTTTCTCGGGGGAAGCGTGCATCTCCTCCTCGAGGTACAGGTGGGTCGGACTTGGATTCCTCCGAGGTGGTTGCACCTCTTTGGAACGTGGGCGGATTCATTGGTCCGGGTTGGTGTGTAGATAAGGGAGATGAGTTTCCGTTTGCATTGCTGCATGTGTGATGCGGCTGAGTGGGGACTCCGGCCCGAGAGCTCCCCGCTCACCCTGAGGTGAGGTGGTCTGCATGAGGGCCATGCAGCCGAGCGGGGTCTCTGGTCCAGAGCTTCCGTTCACCCTCAGATGACGTGGCTTCCTCTCCCTGAGGTAGTGGGGCCACTTCCGGAACTGCATGAGAAATGCAGCTGCTCGTTTATACAAATTGTTCCCCTCACCTTCGGAGTTCTAACTCCTGTGGCCGGTGTCTCGACCGAGGGCTAGACTCCATTCCTTTATCTCCCGCCTAGACTTTCTGATTCCCCTAGCCATGGCCTGAGCCTCCTTCGCCCTTTTAGCCACAGAATCTTTTCTTCCTAGCTACGTACTCGTGATAATTCGTTCGGGTGTAACACTACCTCCCATCTCCCTTAGCCTCGTCCCGAGTGCTAATTCTTTCTTTCTAAGTAGCCCGTCTCTTTCTGTGTGCGTTTTTCCTTGGGGTAACTTTTTGTGATGTGGTTGCCGTGACTGTAGTCCTACTTCCCTACAGCCCTCCCAGCCACTGGATCAGGACATGACTCTGTAATCCGTCAGCATGACTGGGCCCTCTGAGTAGGCCGGTACGTACTCATACTGTCATCTCATATTGAGTTGTACTCGCCACCGCGCTACGTCAAGGCTTGGCCGGCTCAGTGGGGTTCCGGGGTCGCAGTCGGCGCAGGGAATTGGGAGAGGCATGGTGTCCTTTGTGCTAGTAACCCGTGTACTTGGCAGTGACTGCGCCCACATCCTTCCGGGGGGAGACTAGTATGCTGGAGCAGTGACAGCACTGTCGGGGACTCACTTCACCGCTTATGTGCCGCCTATGCCGGTTCCGCCAGTCCTAGTCGGTCGCCAAGAGGTCGTTACATCTGTTTTGAACGGTTTTCCTAACTCTCAACGTTTTTCCGTTCGCGTGCACTCTTCGTCGGGTGCCGGGTCGGCGGCTTTTCCGTGGTTGCCCAAGAAGCGGGTCTTTTTTGTCGGTCTCATAGTGGGTTTTGGTGCTGAAGTCCTCTGCCTCTTCAGCCCGCTACTGCCGGGTCCTCGGTGGAACTGGTCTAGCTCTCGGTGAGCCGGTAGTCCCTCGGTGTGTCTGGATTTCGTTGGTGAAATTCCTGGAGTTTCTCCCAGCCGCATACTGAAAAGTTGGCGAATGGTTCTTCCGTCCAATCCTTGGGTTCCGGATAGTCGAGCCATTTGACGAGGTATAGGATTCATTTGTTATTTCTCCGGCCGTGTTCGACCGAGGACATAACTTCGTCCACATCGTATTCCTCCGACTGTTCGATGTCGTCGGCCTCTCGCAACACCTTGGATGGATCCAGAGTCGCTCGGTGCTCACTGGTTTGGTAGGGTTCGAGCAGTGACACATGGAAAACATTGTGTATTTTCCACTTGCAGGGAAGCGTGATTCGTACCGCGAGCGGGGAGATGATTTTCTTGATTTGGAAGGGACCGTGATTTTTGTGATCCAGCTTCTTCGAGGGTCGGCACATTCTGATGTTGCGCCCGCTGAGCATCACCCAGTCCCCTACTTGGAATGCTGGGGGTTCCTTCCGCGTTGGGTCCGTATATCGCCGTATTCGTTCCTGTACTTCTTCCAGCCCTTTTCGGGATTCGTTGTGCATGGTGTTCATCCAATGGGCGTATACTTTGCTGGCCGGGTTGAGAGGCTCCGTCGACGCTGGGTCCATGGCCATAGGGTGAAAGCCGTAGTTAGCGTAGAATGGGGACATACCGTTTCCCGTTGTGACAGAGTTGTTGTTTGCGAACTCCGCCATTGGCAGCAATCGTACCCAGTCGTTCTGTTCCTTGCCAACGAATGCTCGGAGATAGGCCTCGATCATCTGGTTGAGCCGTTCTGTCTGTCCGTCTGTTTGCGGGTGGAATGCTGTCGACATCCGGGGCCGAATTCCAGAGAGCCACAGAAACTCCTTTGTCACGATGTCATGGACAACGAAAGGAAGAAAGAAGAGAAGAAGAAAGTCATATCATTCTATCTACGAGCGGGAGGAGCTTGCTTCTTATATATCCATTGCCAAGCCCTTCCTGTGCAGTCACACTTCTGCTTCCGGCAGTGTGCAGCTCAGCGCCAGCCGGCCCACTGCCCTCCGGCGAGGTGCTGTTCCGGTGAGGTGCTGATTCGGCATGCTGCCGTCCAGCACCGTGCCGTCGTGAGCAAACATGCACCTGTATGAAACCATTGCCTATGCCGTCACTCGTCTTAGGGTCACAATCGCCCCCAACTTTGGACGCCACCCTCGGTGTCCTAAAAAACTGCAAAACATGCAAAATCACAAAGCTTATTACAAAGAGGTAAGTAAGTAAAAAAAGGAAAAAGAAATGAAAAAAGCGAAAAAAAGATGAAAAAATTGAAACAAAAGGAAAAAAGGAAAAAGAAACAAAATCTTTTCTCTTCCTTCTTCAGGCTGCTTGATTCGAAGCCTCATAGTCGGCTATGGATTGCTGAGCATTGGGCAAATCCTCTTCGGCATACCAGGTGTCCCATTCAGGTCCTTATCCTTTCCAACGTACTAGAAACTCAGTGTGCTTCTTACGGCCTTTCTTTGATGTACGCTTTCCAACTATTGCCTCTACTTCCCATTCAGGCTCGTCCTCCGGCCCTGCAACTGGTGCTGCATCGTTGGTTGGGACGGGACGTTCGTACTGATCAGAACCTGGGGCCGGACTAGGTTCCAGGTGTACTACTGAAATCACTGGGTGGATTCCATAATGCAGAGGTAGCTGTAGCTTGTATACTTTCCCTTTGCCCACCACTTCGAGGATCCTGAATGGTCCAATACGCTGCTGTGCTAATTTCTTCTTACGCACTGAGGGAATAGAGTAACCTGCACCAAGGCGTAAAAAGGCATATCCAGTAGAGAAATCTGGCATTGTACGCCTCGTATCATAATGCTTGGTCATCGCTCTCTGTGCGATCGCAATTGCGGCGGTTGCTTCTTCCTGCAGCACCTTCCTAAGTTTGTGGAGTGGAGCTGCTGACGCTGGCACTGGCAGCGGAATGGTTGCTACCTCGAGAGCGGTTCGTAATTTCTTTCCGTACATCAGCTCGTTTGGAGCCTTTTTAGTCGATGCTGACTCCATATTATTGCAGGCTGCTTGCAGGGGAAGTAACTTGCTCAACCAGTCCGACTGGCTTGAGTTAACCAGATACCGTAGCATTACTTCAAGCGTCTGATTCGTCCTCTCTGACTGCCCATCTGCACTCAGATGGTAGGCTGTTGTGGTAAGGCTCCTGACACCTGCGGAGGAGAGTAAGGCTTGCTATAGTCCTGAGAGGAATCGCTTATCTCGGTCTGATATTATTGTCTTTGGGAAACCCCAACCATTCAGGACAACGTCTTCATAGAAGTATTTGGACCAAGAAACTGCTGACCAATCCTTTCTTCCTGGAATGAAGCGTACTGCTTTACTGAATTTATCAGTCACAGTCATAATTGTGTCAAACATTTCTGATGAACCATCTCGTTTACATGGCGGCAGATCTGTAATAAGATCTATTGTGATCGTATCAAACGGCTCTGAAGGCGATGCTATTGGTGATAACTTTCTGTATGGTTTATGACCTGTTGGTTTGTTGACCAAACAGGCAGGGCAATGTGCAATATACGTTATAATATCCTTTGCCATCGAAGGCCAGTAAAATGCCCCAAGTCGCTTAAAGGTTCGGTAAAATCCACAATGTGTTTCGTCATGTGCCGTTGCCAGCTGCTGCTTCCGCAGGTTCTGATTGCTAAGTACCAACCGCAAACACTTATCTTTCGGGTCGATAAGGTACAGCAGGTCATTATGGAGAGCGTATTGGCATGTTGCCGGAAGTGTGATTGCATTCATTTGAGGATCGTATGTTCCTTCATTCTTAAGCGTATTATATATCGCTTTCATCCTTTGTGCATTTTGAGTGGCTGTTTGCAGCTTGCTTCTATATGCTGGAGCCAACTCGACTGTCATTCCTTCAACGGGGGTAGATACGGCAGCATCTGCCATTTCCTGAGATGACGGGTTTTTGCTAACTGGGAGTTTCAGTGCTTCATTGCTTCCGGTTGCATTCTGAGATTTGCTAGCATGTGCTTTTCCCAGACGAGTGACAGCGAAACATTCCTGAACCTCAAACTCATGCATTTCTGGCTCAACACCAAGCTTAGCAGCCCAGGCGCGTAGGTACTTGGCTTTGGAGGAGATTTCATATCGTAGTCTTGATAATACGTCAGGACATTCAAGGTCAGCACCTTTGCTGTATACCACTCGCATATGATCCCGGTACTGGTCCAAGTAGATTGCCCACGTATGAAGCCGTAGACTAGATCTGTCGGCCGATGCGGTATCGAGGCCCTGCATTTTGCATAGTGCAACATTACTGTGGTGATCAGTAACAAAGGTAACAAATACGCGTTCCATATATGGGCGCATCCGTTTTGCTGCCCAAACGAGTCCTGACATCTCCAGGTGAGTTGGCCAATATCTGGTTTCTGCCTCTGTCAATGGTTTCGACATGAAATGTAAGGGTACCAAGTGAGACTTTGAGTACACCTTAGGATCTCCAGTAAGCTGGTATACGGCCAGTCCTGTTCCATACTCTTTAGATGAATCCAGAAAGGCATATATGGGGAGGTCATCCACTACATGATGCAAGCGAGGCCGGGATGTGAGCGCCATCTTCAGATCTTCGTAGGCTTCCGTCAGGCTGGCATCGATAGGTACCGCGGTACGTGCTGAATAGTCCTTTCGGCCTCGTAAGCTTGGTGAAGCCCCTTTCAGCAATCGTGTTTTGCATGCCTGTAATGGAGCGATTCGCTGTGCATAATATGGAATGAGATGGCGATTCCAATTTGTAAGACCTATAAAGTATTCCAATTGTGACAGTGTTGCAGGATATGGAATATTCTGCACTGCATCAGCCTTTGCTTCTGCTGTAGTGAGGCCTAGGCAGTCGACCAGGTAACCTAGAATTTCCAAAGAATGGAATCCTAAGAAGCATTTCTTTGCTTTGAGGGTGATGCCAAGGTTTCCAAGGATACTGAACACTTCGTCAACGATACCAAGGAATTTTGTGAATGTCGGTGCATACATGACAATGTCATCAACATAGCAAGAGGCTCCTTGCCATGACAGATGCTGAATCAACCTTGTATCCATCAGACGTTGCTGATGCTGAACAGATGTCTCTCCACCCATGATAGAGACATTAAAAACCTCACAGCCGCGATGAGTGGAAATTGCCGTTCGATAGCGGTGTGGAGGATGAATGAGACGCTGATAGAAAGCTGATGTGATATCTGCGGATCCCAACCATCGCATGCCTTGCATTGCTTGGATGACCTCTTCCTGCCGTGGAAGCGGATAGGCATCTCCTATCATAGCTGCATTCAGCTTGCGCATGTCAACAACCGGCCAAGCCTTTGTCACACGATATACCACAAACACCTTCAAATCCCAGGGACTAGGTTTGTCCAATGCAGCCATACGTCCATACTCACGGTTCAGGTTGAATTGCTCGTCGAGTGCTGTGCGTCCACGTCCGTTGAGACGATAGAGCCCTGTTGGTTTGAGATTCACTTCAAGTTCAGCTGGTACCTCGATCCGTAACCAGTCTTCCTCCGGTTCTCGAACACATCCCATGACATCATTGAAAATGCTCCGATGCCGATGGACGAGGCTCTTCAATGCCGCTACCTGAGTTGCAGAGATGTCGTCTTCTGTATTGACTACCACTTGCTTCCACGTTGATGTTGCCACATCAGGAACTTTGATATAGGGTGGTAATACATGTTCGTACCAAGGTACGTAGTCTTGCTCCAGCCACTGAGCGCATTCAAACAACTCGTTTACGCAAGGATCCTCGCTACCAGACGCATCGTACTTTGACTGGGCCGGGTAGGCCGTGGTCTGGGATTTTCTTGAAAGATACCTCGCTGCAGCTCATGACTTGCGATGTTGTCGGGCAAAATATCTGTCTGATGGGGATTAAAAACCTCCACGGCTGTCATTGCCAATGAACTGTTTTGCGTGGCGCCAAAAAGCGCTTTTATATCTTCTGACGCATCAGCCCATGAGAGACTGGATGCGGTTTCCAGCGAACGAACATGACCCAGAATTGTTCCTTTGAATATGGTAAGCGGTGTGCTATCGAAGTTGGTATACAACAAACCACTCTGATCATGCCGTACCACTGCATGAGGAGCTCCTGCCCCAGCAATGGCTGAACGGGTCTGGAGAGGTGTGAACAGTTACACCTGGACGTCATATCACGAGTACGTAGCCTAGATAGAAAAGAACCAGTGGCTGAGGACGAGGAGGCTCAGGCCGTGGCTAAAGGATCAGAGAGTCTAGGCGGGAGATAAGGAACGGAGCCTAGCCCTCGGTCGAGACACCGGCTGAAGGAGTTAGAACTCCGGAGATGAGGGAAAACAATTTGTGCAAACGAGCGGGCACAGCTAGGCAACCACGTCTCTCCACCACGATCGGAGAAACACTCTCCAACGATTGGAGCAGACAGCCTCTTGACACAGCTGCACACCCTGCTCGGCCGCATCGCACATGCAGCGAAACAAACGGAACCTCATCTATCTTATCTACACCCCGACCATGACCAATGAATCCACCCATGTTCCCTCGAGAGGTACAGCCACCTCGGGGAAAGCCAAGTCCGACTCACCCGTATCTCTCCGAGGGCGCGCAGCTGCCTCGAGAGAAAGAACGGTCCGGATCACCACTTCTCACTCGGGCGCTCGCCGATAAAAAGAAAGGGATTTCTCGCCTCGACAGGAGAAATCTGCGCGAACACCCTCACCAACACTACCACCGAAACCACACCGAACCCACACACAAGATCTAAGATTATTCCGTTGTGAATTATCGAATAGCCTGATTACCTTTGATTCTCTCCACACTCCGGTTACGATCCAACCCCAGTGTCACACTATAATCTTGATCTCAAGATCACCCTACTTTCATGACTTACGTCGACATTACCTACTTCGAAGACCACCTCTATCTACTCGAGCTGTCCACCTTCCTGGAGCCTAAATCTCAATACTCGTTCGACTACACCTTTCAGTCAATCGACGAAGAGATCGCAAAATACGAACAGTGGGAAGAATTCAGCGACGGACCAACCCCTACTCCCTACCAAAAAGGTGACCACAAACCCTGGAACTGGTATATGCAATACTGGTCCAACTGCGCCCACAGCCACCAGAATGCCGAATTCACAGAAGACGATCTCCGGGACCTCTGCGACTATTACTTCACCGACGACGAAACCATTCACACTGGAGATTTCCTCAACGATTATTGAACCATGACGACCTCCTCGGACTTTAACATGCTCCGGCTCGAGGCCCCCCGTGACCTGCTTCAGATCACCGACGGAACACCGAGGCCAGAACAAGCGGTGGAAATAGCCAACCCCACAGTCTGGGTCAGGACCCTGGTAAACCGGCAACAGCAAGCCGAGAACGACTTACAATGGCTTACGGAGCTGTGCGGTGACGCTTATGACAGAACCAACCGACGAACGTGGGAGATTGAACAAGCCTATCAAACCTTGGCGGAAGGCACTAGGTACGTATATGACCGTGTAAATGCTAATGAAAAAATCCCAGAAGAGTGGATACGTAGCGAGCTGTCAAAAGCGGCGAACGTGTACCAATCTCTCGTCAGAAACGTCTGGCAGGCCATCATCGAGCGGACCAACGAGGCCAACGAACAACAGATATGTCAGGCCACTCAGCTGACCCGGGTCAACGACGCCCTGTCCTTTCTGGCAGAAGCCAACACTGCCCGGAACCAACACCTGGCCAACTTTCAGGGAAACATGGAACTATGGGCAGCCTCACACCAGAACCGAGTGGCTGCCCTGGAAAACCAACTCCGGGAAGCAAGGGCGGAAATCCAATGTATCGCGACCAGAATCCCCCTACCTACGACGCCACCAGTGCCAGTAGGACCACCCGCATGGAGAAGCCCTATCCGGCAGACCAGCACCAGCGCCCCATCAGCCCACTCACCGCCAGCGTTGGGAAGCCCGCTACGCCTGAACCCGGGAATGAGGCCCCGATGACAGAGACCCCCGGCGCTACCCACAACACCCGAGATGAGGCAGCGATTGGAGCAACTCAGGCGCCACATATCCCCGAGGCCACCAGTGCCCTAGCCCATGGCAGGACAAGGAGGGAACCCCCCCTCAACACCACCTGGATCGACAGGAGGACCCCCCTCGGGTCCGCCATCCGAACCGCCTCGACCGCCCTCCAGGCACCTCCGCTCTCCTTCACCGCCTAGGAATCCCGCACCTACGATTATCACGCAGGACCTCGTACGGCTGGTGGCAGAAGGAGTGGAACGGGCTCGACAGGACCGACCGGCCCGACCCGAACAAGGCAATATTGCCAGGTTAAAAATGAAAAATCCGGAAACCTTCGAGGGGAAGGGATCGACCTCCTTCAATCAGTGGTGGGAAGCCGTTACTATGTTCCTGGGATTCTACCCCGAAACAAACGACCGCCAGAAAATCGCGTGGTTGGGAACGCTCCTGACCGACACGGCCAAAGCATGGCACCTCAACCGGTATCGAGACCTAGGTGACGCCGACACCTGGGTAAATTACGTGGCGGCCATCCGAGCCGAATACCGGAACGAGAGAGAGGCGGCCGATGCCCAGCTGAAGTTAGGTCAGCTAAGGTACCAAGGGTCCATCCGTGCATACATGACGGAATTCCAGGCCCTTAACAACTTCGCTCGGGCAACTGGGGAGGGACTCAGGGAGAAGATCGACATGGCTATGCCCGATAGCATACTGGACATGAGGTTCAATCAAAACGAGGAAGACCCCATCGACGACGAAGGCTTCCTCCAAGCTACCTACCGTGCAGGAGTACAGGTGGAGAAAAAGAAGGCGCTCAGACAAGCCAAAGAAACCATGCGCTCTGCGGCACCAGCGCCAAAGGACGACAGACGAAAAGACGACAAACGAAGGGACGGACTGAGTAAGGGGAGCTCGGACACCGCCCAAAAAGGGAGGGAAGTGAGGACAGAGGCCACCAGGGACGGAAAAGCCACCGACCCAAGAAGCCAGTACGGCAAGGCGGGAAGATGGGCCACCAAGGACGCCGCGCTCGCGGGCGTCCCCGCCAGAGAACGAGAGGAGTACTTCCGTAACCGGGACGACTGCTGGAGGTGTGGTAGGCCCGGCCACCGAACGTATGAATGCTTTTCGTTTAACACAAAAAACGGTACGGCCCTGCCGCCAGCCCCGTGGAAGGTGTCGGCCATGGCGCAAGAAAAACGAAGGCGCTCAGAAGAACCTGAGGAGAACCACCCCCCCAGCAAGCAGCAGAAGGTGGCAGCGGTCGAAACCACGAACACCGACACTGTCGCCCCACTATGGGAAGAATCCGACTCGGATTTTTAGGAGGTCGGGAACAGCCGCAGCCCAGGACCTCCGCAATAATATGCGGGCTCACTCGGAAACAGAAGGAACCGAAGGAGCCTATCCACGGCACCCGACCTGTGATCGACATGGTACTACACTACAACAAAGTGAGGCACCGGGTCAAAGCGTTGCTGGACACAGGATGCTCGATAGCGCTAATCAACGAAAAAACGGCGAAAAAACTCGGCCTGGAATGACTAAAACATCGAAAACCCCACAGCATCGAAAGCTACACAGGTGAAGCTGTCCAAGGTGCAGGCCAATTCTATACGAAGCCCCTCCGAATGCAGCACCGAAGGCACTACACCACTGAAAGTTTCGAACTATCCCCAATGGACCCGGAAATCGACATATTCTTACCCTTTGACTGGATATCAAGACACCCGCCACAAGGCGCCTGGACAAGCCAGGAAATACGGTTTAATAGCACCGGGTGCCTGGAACGATGCACCAAGTTTGAAGAAGCAGAGTTCCCGCTGACATGGGACGAGGCAGTATGCCTAGACCCGACGGCCCGCCTCATAGGATATGCCTCGGCGGTGACAAACGAAGACCTGCTAAAAACGGTACCAGCGGAATTCCGCCAATACTTAGGAATAATGGGTAAAGAGGCAGCAGATGCGCTACCAGAGCACCACTCGTACGACTGCAGAATCGGCCTCCAGGAAGGAAGCACCGCGCCGTGGGGACCCATATACCCATTATCAGAAACTGAGCTCCAGACTCTGAGGGAGTGGCTGAAAGAGATGGAACGAACGGGGAAAATCAAGCGTTCCACATCATCGGCAGGATCACCAATCCTCTTCGTACCAAAACCCCATGGACGCGGACTCTGTCTATGCGTAGACTACCAAGCCCTAAACCACATCACGATTCCTAACCGGTATCCGCTGCCTCTAATGCAAGAACTGCAGGACCGAGTCCAAGGAGCTCAATGGTTTACCAAGATGGACTTAAAAAACGGATTCCACTTAATTCGGATGAAGGAGGGAGACGAATGGAAAACTGCCTTCTGCACTCGCTATGGGCTATATGAGTTCCAAGTCATGCCCTTTGGGCTAACCAACGCACCATCAACATTCCAAGACATGATGAATCATATCTTTTCGGACTTACTCGACCTCGGGGTACTGGCTTACATGAACGACATCCTGATCTATGCAGAGACCTGGGAAAAACACGATCAGATTGTAACAGAAGTCCTACAGAGACTGCAAAATAACGGATTAGCAGTCTCCCCGGAAAAATGCGTCTGGAGAACTCAGGAAGTCGAGTTTCTGGGTTACATCATCGGACAAAGCGGGATCAAAATGTCAACAGAAAAAGTGGACACAGTACTGAACTGGAAAACGCCGAAGTCGCTGACAGAGGTCCAGTCGTTCCTAGGCTTCGCCAATTTCTAGAGACGGTTCATCCAGGACTACTCCCGGGTAGCCTGACTGCTCACAGAATTGACAAAGAAGGAGCAACCAAAGGGATGGATCTGGAGCCCAGAAGCGGAGAAGGCCTTTCAGGAACTAAAACAGCGTTTTACCACGGCGCCGATCCTAGCACACTTTGATGCAACAAAGCCAGTCATCATCGAAACCGACGCCTCGGACTTTGCGCTGGGGGCAGTCCTGTCCAAACGCGAAGAAGGGCACCTACACCCAGTAGCGTTTCACTCAAGGAAGTTCCAACCTGCGGAAATCAACTACGAGATCCACGACAAAGAGCTTCTGGCCATCGTCGACTCCTTCAAACACTGGCGTCATTACTGTGAAGGAGCAACCCACCAAATCCAAGTATTCTCGGATCACCAGAATCTCGAATAGTTCACAACAACCAAGGTACTCAACCGAAGACAAGTGCGCTGGACGCAAGAACTAGCAGGAATAGATTTCCGAATCTATTACAGACCAGGAACACAGAATGGCAAACCAGACGCACTATCCAGGCGTTCGGAGTACCGCCCTGAAAAGGGGGGGGTAGAAAACCAGCCGATCACGACGGTTTTAGGAAAAAGACACCTTGCAGAAACAGACTTCACGGAACCAGACAGGCAGAAACGAACCTTTGTCTGCTCCTCGGCCCGACTAACGTCACTCCCCATACGGAAATGGAACCAAGGCTTCGTGGAGGAGGTCAGAAAAGCAGCAACAAACGACTCCGTTTACAGCCAAATCTGGGATCAGACAGAACAGGAAGCGGCACCCATGGAAGCGGGGCGGAAGGTCAAGGAAGGAATACTGGAAATGCACGGGGGGCTGCTGTACAGAAAGGGCAGGCTATGGGTCCCGGAAGGACTATTCGACCAGGTACTACGATCAGAGCATGACACTAAGGTAGCCGGACACATGGGGCAGGACAAAACAATCGAGCTAGTTCGACGAAACTTCTGGTGGCCAAAGATGAACGAACGGATCCTCGACTTTGTCAGAAGCTGCCCGGAATGTCAACAAAACAAGTCCTCACAACATCAGCCGTACGGGCTATCCTCGCCCCTGGAACAACCCTATGCCCCATGGCAGTCTATCGCCATGGACTTCATCACGGAGTTACCACTGTCGGACGGATGTGACCAACTCTGGGTAATCATCGATAGATTCACCAAGATGGCACACTTCAATCCACTCCGAGAAAAGTCGGCGTCAGACCTAACGAAGATATTCGCCCGGGAAGTATGGAGATTCCACGGATCGCCTACTGACATCATGTCAGACCGGGATTCACGGTTTACCTCGGAAACCTGGAAGGAGTTTCTCGGACTACTGGCAATCCGGCCACGAATGTCAACAGCCTTCCACCCACAAACAGACGGACAGACGGAACGCCTCAACCAAACAATTGAGGCATACCTCCGGGCTTTCGTTGAACGAGAGCAAAAAAAATGGGTATCTCTCCTGCCTATGGCTGTGTTTGCTTACAACAATTCAGTCACGATGGGGAACGGGGTATCCCCGTTTTACGCTAATTACGGATATCACCCCACCATGATCGATCCTCCGTCCTCAGAACCATTGAACCCGACCAGTACGGTGTACGCCCACTGGATGCAGACGATACATGACGAGTCCCAAAAAGGGCTAGAAGCAGCGCAAGAACAAATGCGCCGATACGCCGACCCAGCCCGAAAAGAACCCCCAGCATACCGGGTTGGGGACTTAGTTATGCTCAACGGACGCAACATTAAAACGCGCCGTCCATCGAAGAAACTGGACCACAAGAATCACCGTCCCTTCCAAATCGAGAAGATCGTTTCTCCACTGGCCATCCGACTCACGCTTCCCCGCAAATGGAAAATCCACAACGTTTTTCACGTTTCGCTACTTGAACCCTATCGAACCAGCGAACACCGAGTACCCCCGGACCCATCAAGGGTGTTACGAGAAGCAGACGACATCGGGCAGTCAGAGGAATACGATGTGGAAGAAGTTATGTCCTCGGTTGAGCACGGCCGAGGGAATAACAAGCGAATCCTATACCTCGTCAAATGTCTCGACTATCCGGAACGAAAAGACTGGACAGAAGAACCCTTCGACAACTTCTCGGAAGGAGGAATGTAGAAACTTCGAGAATTCCATCGACGAAACCCCGACGCGCCGAAGAACTATAGGCTCACCGAAGCCTAGAACAAAGCATCGAAGACGGGTCCGACGGAATCAAGCGCTGAAACCGTGCAGGATAGACAACGAAGAAGGATCACGCCCGGCGCGCCGTCTTCGCCCATCATACTCATACTCATACTCATACTCATACTCATACTCATACTCATACTCATACTCATACTCATACTCATACTCATACAAACTCACACGAACTCTCGGGATATCGAACCGACAGCTCGAGCCAATACACCAATGCATCCCGACCCTGAAAGCGCGGTTACTCCTCGGAAGACCGACAAGTTGCAAGAACGAAGGAAAAGGACCCGCTTCTCGGGCAACCACGACAAAGCCGCCGACCCGGCACCCGATGAGGAATGCATGTGGCCGAAACCGTTGAGAGTCAGGAAAACCGTTCAGAACCGACGTATCGACCTCTTGGCGACCGACTTGGACCGGCGGAACCGGCGCAGAAGGCACATAAGCGGTGAAGCGAGTCACTGACAGCGCTGTCACTGCCCCAGCACACTAGTCTCCCCCCGGAAGGACGTGGGCGCGGTCACTGCCAGGCATACGGGTTACTAGCACGAAGGACACCATGCCTCTCCCGATTCCCTGCGCCAACTGCGACCCCGGAACCCCACCAAGCCGGCCGAGCCTTGACGCAGCGCGGCGGCGAGTACGACTCAATATGACACGACAAGTAAGAGTACGCACCGGCCTACTCTGAGGGCCCAGTCATACCGACGGATTACAGGCACGCTCTGAGGGAAGAGCTGTGATCCAGTGACTGGGAGGGCTGCAGGGGAGGAGGACTGCAGTCCGTGATGCTAAAGGAACTTCGGCGTTGAAAGAAACCTATGGTCAGAAAAGAGATGGGCTACTTAGATAGAAAAAGATTAGCACTCAGGACGAGGCTAAGGGGGAGGGGAGGTAGTGTTACACCTGGATGTCATATCACGAGTACGTAGCCTAGATAGAAAAGAACCAGTGGCTGAGGACGAGGAGGCTCAGGCTGTGGCTAAAGGATCAAAGAGTCTAGGGGGGAGATAAGGAACGGAGCCTAGCCCTCGGTCGAGACACTGACCGAAGGAGTTAGAACTCCGGAGATGAGGGAAAACAATTTGTGCAAACGAGCGGGCACAGCTAGGTGACCACGTCTCTCCACCACGATCGGAGAAACACTCTCCAACGATCGGAGCAGACAGCCTCTTGACACAGCTGCACACCCCGTCCGGCCGCATCGCACATGCAGCGAAACAAACGGAATCTCATCTATCTTATCTACACCCCGACCATGACCAATGAATCCACCCACGTTCCCTCGAGAGGTGCAGACACCTCGGGGAAAGCCAAGTCCGACTCACCCGTATTTCTCCGAGGGCGCGCAGCTGCCTCGAGAGAAAGAACAGTCCGGATCACCACTTCTCACTCGGGCGCTCGCCGATAAAAAGAAAGGGATTTCTCGCCTTGACGGGAGAAATCTGCGCGAACACCCTCACCAACACTACCACCGAAACCACACCGAACCCACACACAAGATCTAAGATTATTCCGTTGTGAATTATCGAAAGTAGCCTGATTACCTTTGATTCTCTCCACACTCCGGTTACGGTCCAACCCCAGTGTCACATGAACTGATAGTCCTGGTTTTTCTCAAGCGTCTGGGCAAATCTGACGCCGACTATCGCAGATGTACCAGCAGGTATAACTGTAGCTGTCGTACATCGTACAGGAATTCTGTTGAAACGTGGTCCTGAGTGTATGGTAATTTGGACATAAATGCCATCACAAGTTCCGATTCGCAGACGGTTGGATGAATAGAGCAGATCAAACTTTTCTGGCTTCATGATGTCATTGCCAATTAGTAATGGAACTGAGAGATTCTTGAAAATGTGGAACGGCCTGATGATTTGGGCATATCGTCCGTCGATCCCTTTCAGGTACATCCTTATGAGTACAACATGGGTAGCGGTGCATTCTGCCCCACCGAGGCCCTCTACTACTCGCGGTTGAGGTAGTGGCAAACGGGATGCATCTGGATATAGCCTCTGCTGCAGTGCATCATCGATTGCGGAATTGCCAAATCCTTAGTCGATGCAACTCATGTTAGGGCTGCTGCCGGGTGTGACATACCAAAAAGCCTGCGCATAGTGAAAATCCGCAAGCCCTTCAGTTGGATCTTTAGCAACGACTGCTCTAGACTCCACGATGATGGGAAGTGCATTCTTATCCGACTGTGAACCTTCATCCATAAAGTTGGCTGAGCCCTTGCAAGGGTCTCGAAGGTGTTTGTGGAGTTTGTTATTCGATGTAAAGACGGCAGCACAGTTTCTACATGTCATGGAAGGCCTGTGTACTTTCGCACGAATGGACTTGTGAGTACCCATGAAGCCTAGTCCTTTCTCTTCCAGATATCGTGTGGCAAGGTATACGTTCTGGGTGTGCTCATACTCTTGTTCCAGAGATGCCTGTGGCTCAAGCTCATCAATTAGAGTGTCTGCCATATCGTCGGCATCATCATTCTCTGATTCATATTCACGAGGTTCTGCATAATAGGCACACTTTACTTGATTGCTTGTATTCCCTCTATGAATGCCTTGCCAGTCCCAATGTTCGCCATCACCACATCCTGGATAGTTCTTGCACTTACGTAGACGCTCTCGTACTTGCTTACCTGTCCTTGTAGAAGGACTGGAAAGGCTGGAGGTGGAACCAAAGGGGTTTTGTGCACTTACTACGCCGGCCGTCGTGCTCGCGGGTGCCGGAGTTTCCTGTCTCATGTCAGAAAACTGAGTACGAGGTCTGTTGGTTTCGCGGAAAAAGGGACGGTGCGTACTGGAACGTCGCTGAGGCGATGCTATGGTACCTTCGTACTTTGCGGAGTCCTGCAAATGTGCGACTGCGCGCCGGTATTCCGAAACGGAATTTCCACCTTCGGTAACATATTTATTCAGGTGTAGGTGAAGATTTGGAGCTTCAACGAGCCCTCGGTGGAGCTCTTCAACAATATCGTCCTCATTGGTTATATTGGCCATACGTAGTAAACGTAGCTTTTTGGCCACATATTCGGCGGGAGTATGGCCCTGGTTCCAGCGGAAGGTTTCTGCACGTGCCACCGACAGTCGGAATGCGAGGTATGGCATAAAATCTCGCTCGAGCAAGTCGATCCAGTGGCGACAGTTTGTGCGAAGAAGAAGTCGGTCATCATCCGACATTCCTGCAACCCAATCTTCTGCGGCTGGCCCTTTGCAGCAACGTCGAAGGACGACACGGGTACGTGCCTCTCCATAGTGGGAAATCGCATCGCAGATGGAGTCGATGAACCTTGACGCCGCGTCTGCATCAGATTGGTTCCTTGGCTCGAAGGTGGCAATGTCCGATGGCTTTAGGGCCGGGGCCACAGGCTCCATGGGAACCTGTGCACGAGCTGGCGCATTCCGTAGGTCGGCAACCTCCGCCTGTATGGTTCCTTGGTTTCAGCTCAAAGCCATTGCGAGGTTTGCCATCTGAATGGCGATATTCTCCAAGGCTGCGGTAGACTGTGGCTGTTGCAGGATTGGCATGTACTGAAGCGGCGGTGTATACTGCTGGGGTTGCTGTAGTGGGTACTGTGGCATCGCATACTGCTGCGGCAGATACTGCTGTGGCAGATACTGATGCGGTGCCTGCAACGGCGACGGCAGCTGTTGTAGTGGTGAGTACTGTTGCACGGGCTGCTGCTGTACCATCGGCTGTTGCTGTAGCACCAGCTGCTGTTGCTGCACCGGTTGCTGCTGTGACACCAGCTGCTGCTGCTGCTGTACCACTGGCTGCTGCTGTAAGGCTGGCTGCAGCTGTGCCGTCGTCTGCTGCTGCGGAAAATACTCTGCTGGTAGCGTTGGCATGTACTGTTCTATCGGAAGATACTGCGGAGACAGCCCAGGCTGCGTCACTTCTGGTACCGTGACTGAAGTGGCTGACGGAACCTTAGGTAACTGCCGGCGTCCCTCTGGTCTAGCTATCGGGCTGCTGGGAGGTTCTTCAATAGCATGACATATCCCTTCCATGGCATCGTCGTCTTCTGATTCGGGAATGACCGATGGCTGTCTGTACCCATGACGTGCAAGGTGGGTTTGTGGTGAACGTTCTCGTTGTTTGCCACGATGCTTTTCAGACTGGCTCTCTTCAATGGCAAGGCGTCTTGATGGCGGATCAGCAAGTACCTCATCCTCGTATTCGCTCAGTGAGCCAGCAGGACTATATTCTCTGCGTTTCAACATTCTGCCGCTACTAGACATGGTGTCTAAAGCGTCTGGTAGGTCTAAACTGACTTCGGTGCTAGCGGCTTCCAGTCTCGAGTGGGTGCTGTGCTCGATAAGCGGGACAACCCGTGGCTGATCGAGCTGAGGTTGCACTAGCTGTAGCCGAACCTTACGCTTCTTGCTTGAGTTCTCTACCTGGATAGGAATGAGAACAGTACCTGGCGAGCCGGGTACGGCACTTATACCAGCGGGGAGTTCGTACTCTATCTGCAGGCGGCGGTGCGCAGTCTGCTAGGCAGGCTGTATGGACAGCTCCTGATCCTGATGAACAGGTTGTACGGACGGTACTTGCGTTGACAGTCTTTGGACCTGATGAACAGGTTGTATAGTCAGTCCTTGTGCCTGATGAACAGGGTGTACGGACGGTCCTTGTATTGACAGTCTCTGTGCCTGATGAACAGGTTGTATAGACAGTCCTTGTGCCTGATGAACAGGGTGTACGGACGGTCCTTGTATTGACAGTCTCTGTGCCTGATGAACAGGTTGTATAGACAGTCCTTGTGCCTGATGAACAGGTTGTATAGACAGTCCTTGTGCCTGATGAACAGGGTGTATGGACGGTCTCGGCGCGGGGAAGGTAATTCCTTCAGAACGTGCCCAGCGGATGGTATCGACCAGTAGCCGATCCTCAATGGCGGATAGATTCTGAACAGTGACTGTATGAAAGGAAGTGGGAGTAATGCGATTAGTGATGAAATTGTCAAGGAAAGCTAAGAGAGAAGCGGTAATAGGAGTAGGAGAAGCCTGTGTGCTTGGAGAAGCGTAGTAACGGGCTAGGAGGGTGAAACTTCGCCTTATTTCCCATGGAATAGAAGCGCCTGGAGTCCTAAAGCTGTCTGGTCTAGAAGCGGATGCGCTCGTGTAACGAACGAGCGCGTTGCCCTCCACGGCCTCTACCTCGACCTCTGGCCTGACCTCTGACGCCACTTGTAGTGTCCTCCCGGGAGGGAGCGGTTCCTTCGGCTTCGTAGTGGTAAGTTCCTTGTCGCGATTGACCCCTGTGGTGTGGCTGACTGCCGTGGTGGGGCTGTCTGACGTGGCGGTTGAAGCTTCCATACTGGCGAGGCCTCTCTGGTGCGTGAGGATGTCTTGCCGGCAATTGGGTATGCTCTGTGTAATCGGGGACGTAGCGATTGGTGGTTTGTCTGGCCTGTTAATTCTCAGCGATGTAACTATCCCAGCCAATTACTGATGGGGTAGGAGAATGCAGCGCTCGTCCTGGGGCGTCTGGTAATATCTCCGTGTCTTCCCCTGGCCACTCAGGAGATGAGGATGGGCGCCTGGGAGTAGGCGGGGTACGAATGCCCGACGAAAGTAGACTGGGCCTCTGTCTGTAACTGGCTACAACCCTCGGCGGCGAGGGGGAGCGGGAGCGGGAAGGGAGCGGCTCCTGCGGGGAGGTGTAGCTGTTGCGGCTTTCTCGCTGTAGCGAGTTGAAGGCTTCCAGCTGCGTCCGGGCGAGATTCAGGAAGTTCTGGTTTACTTGCGGCAACCGGTTAGCAAGCTGATTAACCTGGGTAGAAATACATCTCTGTTCCCGTTCCGAGCGAGATGGGCGTGGGCGGCGATGCTGTTGCTGCTGCTGCCGCTGCCTCTGATCGCTCATGTGCCACGAGCAGCCGTCGCTGGCGAGGAGGGAGAGTGAAGGGGTGAAAGGGATGGTCGAGTGACAGGGTCAAGGGGAGGGTCGAGCGAGGGTAGGGGGTCGAAAGACGGGGTCGAACGACAGGTTGACCGGAAGGGTCGAATGATGGGGTCGACCGGAAGGGTCGAAAGACGCGGTCGACTGGAAGGGTCGAAAGATGGGGTCTAACGACGGGTCGACCGGAAGGGTCGAACAAAGGGGTGAGGAAAAAAAGGTGCTATGGGCGAGCGGTAGCGAGAGAGGGGGGGAACGAGAGAGGGAGGAGCGAACGGGGGGAGCAAAAAGTACTGGGGGCGAGCCGGGGTGAGAGAGAGAGAGGGGGGGAGCAAAAAGGCAACGGAAGTGGGGCGGTTCTTTGGCTGGATGTTTATGGTCCTGGTGGTCGAAAAAGACTGGTTCGGCAGGTGTTGCTACCAATTGTCACGATGTCACAGACAACGAAAGGAAGAAAGAAGAGAAGAAGAAAGTCATATCATACTATCTACGAGCAGGAGGAGCTTGCTTCTTATATATCCATTGCCAAGCCCTTCCTGCGCAGTCACACTTCTGCTTCCCGCAGTGTGCAGCTCAGCGCCAGCCGGCCCACTGTCCTCCGGCAAGGTGCTGTTCCGGTGAGGTGCTGATTCGGCATGCTGCCGTCCGGCACCGTGCCGTCGTGAGCAAACATGCACCTGTATGAAACCATTGCCTATGCTGTCACTCGTCTTAGGGTCACATCCTTCCAGATTTCAGAAGTAAAGCGGGAGTCTCTGTCTGACACGATATCTGTGGGGAGGCCGTGGAACTTCTATATTTCCCGGGCGAATATGACCGCTAAGTCTGACGCTGTCTTTCCTTCTTTCCGTAGTGGGAGGAAGTGTGCCATCTTGGTGAATCGATCGATGACTACCCAAAGCTGGTCGCATCCTTCCGATTCCGGGAGCTCCGTGATGAAATCAATGGCTATTGATTGCCAAGGTGCATACGGAAGTTCTAGTGGCGAGGATAGTCCGTATGGCTGAGTCGAGAGGCTTTGTTCTGCTGACATTCCGGGCAGCTTCTGACGAAGTCGATGATCCGCTCATTCATCTTCGGCCACCAGAAGTTTCGTCAGATTAGTTCGATAGTCTTCTCCTGGCCCATGTACCCGACTACCTTCGTGTCGTGTTCCGATTCCATTATCTGCTGTATCAGTCCGTTCGGGATCCAGAGTAGGTTCCTTCGGTATATCAGACCGTCTTTGATTCTTATTTCTTTGACCTTCTGGTCCTTAGGTGCCAGCTCTCCTGCCACTGCCTCCTGTTTCATTGCCTGCTCGTAGTTGTTATCCTTTTTTCCTTCTTCCTTGATTTTTTCTAAGAATTCCTTTGACCATTTTCTTGCCGGGAGCGAGGATAATCGGGCTGATGAGCAGATGAAGGTGCTTGCCAGACGTTCTTCGAAATGGTTTTTCCTCAAAACCGACGTTATTGGCTGGTTTTCTACCCCCCCCTTTTCAGGGCGATACTCCGAACGCCTAGACAGGGCATCTGGTTTTCCATTCTGGGTTCCCGGTCGGTAATAGATTCTGAAATCGACGCCGGCCAGCTCTTGAGCCCAGCGAGCCTGTCATCGGTTCAGCACTTTTGTTGTTGTGAAGTATTCCAGGTTTTGGTGGTCCGAGTAGACTTGGACCTGGTGAGTCGCCCCCTTGCAGTACCGTCTCCAGTGTTTAAAAGCGTCTACTACTGCCAGAAGTTCTTTGTCGTGGATTTCATAGTTGATCTCTGCCGGCTGGAACTTCCTGGAGTGGAACGTCACTGGGTGTAGGCGGTTTTCCTCGTCCCGTTGCGATAGTACAGCTCCAATTGCGAAATCCGATGCGTCAGTTTCGATGATCACCGGCTTTGATGCGTCAAAGTGTGCTAAGACTGGCGCTGTTGTATAGCGCTGCTTTAACTCCTTGAAGGCCGTTTCTGCCTCTGGACTCCAGGCCCATTCCTTTCCTGCCTCCTTCTTGGTTAACTCCGTTAGGGGTTTTGCTACTCGGGAGTAGTCTTGGATGAAGCGTCGGTAGAAATTAGCGAATCCGAGGAACGATTGGACTTCCGTGAGGGAGTTCGGTCTTTGCCAACTTAGCACTGCTTCTACCTTTTCCTGTGACATCTTGATCCCTTCTTGACCGATGATGTAGCCCAGAAACTCCACCTCCTGGGTTTTCCAGACGCATTTTTCCGGCGAGACTGCTAAGCCATTTCTCTGCAGTCTTTTTAGGACTTCTCTTACGGTGTTGTCGTGCCGTTCCTCGGTGTTGGCATAAATGAGTATGTCATCCATGTAGGCTAACACACCGACGTCCAGCATGTCGGAGAATATGTGGTTTATCATATCCTGGAAGGTGGACGGAGCATTCGTTAACCCGAACGGCATGACTTGAAACTCGAAGAGTCCATAGCGATTCCTAAACGCTGTTTTCCATTCGTCGCCTTCCCGAATCTGGATAAGGTGGAACCCATTCTTGAGATCCATTTTCGTGAACCATCGGGCTCCTTGGACACGATCCTGCAGTTCCTGCATCAGCGGTAAGGGATAATGGTTTGGGATTGTGATGCGGTTGAGTGCCTGGTAGTCCACACATAGGTGGAGTCCTCTTCCGTAAGGTTTGGGTACGAAGAGGATCAGGGAGCCCGCAGGGGATGTGGAGTGTTTGATTTTTCCTGTTCGCTCCATTTCCTTTAGCCATTCTCGGAGAGTTTGGAGTTCTATTTCCAATAGTGGGTAGATGGGTCCTCAGGGAGCTGTGCAGCCTTCCTGGAGGTCGATTTTGCAATCGTACGGGCGATGCTTGGGGAGAGCATCCGCTGCCTCCTTCCCCATGATTCTTAAGTATTGGCGGAATTCCTGCGGCACTGCCTCGATTGGGTCCTTGTCTGATGCAGCCGAAACGTATCCTATGAGGCAGGCCACTGGGTCCATTGCTACCGTCTCATCCCAGGTCAGGGAGAACTGCCCTACTTCGTGCTTGGTACAATTTTCCAAGCACTGGGCGCTGTTGAACCTTATTTCATTGTTTGTCCAGGCGCCTTGTGGTGGGTGTGCTGTCATCCATTCGAAAGGGAGAAAGATGTCGATTCCTGGGTCCATGGGTAAGACTTTGAATTTCTCCATGGAGTAGTGTTTTCGGTGCTGAAGGAGCATAGGCTTTGTATAATATTGGCCTGCTCCTTTGACTGTTTCCCCTGTGAAATTCTCGATGCTGTGGACGTGCTGGTGTTTCTTTCGCTCCAGGCCGAGCCGGCCCATTGTTTGTTCGTTGATCAAAGCTATCGAACAGCCTGTGTCTAGTAATGCCTTGATCCGGTGCCTTATATTGCCCTGGTGTAGCACCATTTCGATTACTGGGCAAGTGCCGCTGCAGGGCGTCCTTCTTGGTTTCTTTGGGGTTCCAGCACTTGGTTCCTTGTTTTTTCGTTTTCGGGATGCTCCACATATTATTGCATGGGCCAAGGGTTGCGGCGGGACCCTACCCTTCAAAAATCCGACTCGGAGTCCTCCCAGAGTGGTCGTACTGCGTCTGTGTCCATTCTTTCGACTGCCGCCACCTTCTGCTGCTTGTTGGCGGGTGCTGCTTCCTCTGGTTATTCCGATCGTTTCCGTTTTCCCTGTATTGCGGCCGAGGCTTTCCAGGGAGCCGGAGGTAGTGCGGTTCCCTTTTTGGTATTGAAGGAGAAGCATTCATAGGTCTTGTGGCTGCTTCTGCCGCATCTCCAGCAGTCATCCCGGTTCCGGCCATATTCTTCCTGTTCTTTTGCCGGTACGCCTGTCAGTACAGCATCTTTTGAGGCCCATCTCCCCTGACCGCCATACTGGCTCCTCCGTTCCGTGGTACCGTCCTTCCGGAGGTCGGATTCCTTTGCGTTTTCCTTGCCCTTTCAAGTATTGTCAGAGCCCCCTTTGCCCTGACTGTCCTTTCGTCGGTCGTCCTTGGGTGGCTGTATACCCTTCACCAGCTCTCTTGCTCCTTTGAGGGCTTTCTTCTTTTCCACTTGTATGCCTGCCCTATAGGTGGCTTGTAAGAACTGCTCATCTTCCACGAGGTCTTCCGGATTCTGGTTGAACCGCATGTCCAGTATGCTGTCCGGCATTGCTAAGTCGATTTTTTCTTTCAGGCCTTCCCCCGTAGCTCGTGCGAAGTTATTGAGGGCGCGGAATTCCGTCATGTACATCCTGATTGACCCTTGGTATTTCAATTGCCCTAACTTGAGCTGGGTATCCACCGCTTCTCTTTCGTTATGGTATTCGGCCCAGATGGCTGCCGCGTAGTTGGTCCAGGTGTCGTTGTTCTGGAGTTCCCGGTACCGATGCAGGTGCCAGGCCAAGGCGGTGTCCGTCAAAAGCGTTCCGGTCCAGACGATCTTTTGTTGGTCCATTGTTTCAGGGTAGAATCCTAAGTACATGGTGACCACTTCCCACCACTGATTGAAGGCGGTCGAACTCTTCCCGTCGAATGCTTCCGGGTTCTTCATTTTTAATCGCACAATATTGCCCTGTTCGGGTCGCGCCGGTCGGTCCTGTTGACCCCGTTCCACTCCTTCTGCCACTAGCCGTACGAGGTCCTGTGTGGTAATCGTAGGCAGAGGATTCCTAGGTGGCGAAGGGGAGCGGAGGTGCCGGGAAGGCGGTCGAGGCGGTTCGGATGGCGGGCCCGAGGGGGGTCCTGCAGATGATCCAGGTGGTGTCGAGTGGGGATTTCCTCCTTGTCCTGCCACGGGCTCGGGTGCTGCTGGCCTTGGGGATATGTGGCGTCTGAGTTGCTCTAATCGCTGCCTCATTTCTGGCGTTGTGGGTAGTGCCAGGGGTCTCTGTCATCGCGGCCTTGGTCCCGGGTTCAGACGTAGTGGGCTTCCCAACCCTGGTGGTGAGTGGGCCGACGGGGTACTGGTGCTGGTCTGCCGAATGGGACTTCTCCATACGGGTGGTCCCGCTGGCACTGGTGGCGTTGCGGGTAGCACGATTCTGGTCGCAATATGTTGGATTTCTGCCCTTACTTCCCGGAGTTGGTTTTCCAGGGTGGCCACCCAGTTCTGGTGTGCGGCTGCCGATAGCTCTACGTTTCCCTGAAAGTTGGCCAGGTGTTGATTCCAGGCCGTGTTAGCTTCCGCCAGAAAGGACAGGGCGTCGTTTACCCAGGTCAGCTGAGTGGCCTGACATATTTGTCGCTCGTTGGCCTCGTTGGTCCGCTCGATGATGGCCTGCCAGACATTTCTGGTGAGAAATTGGTACGCGTTCACCGCTTTTGACAGCTCGCTACGTATCCATTCTTCTGCTATTTTCTCGTTAGCGTTGACTCGGTCATATACGTACCTAGTGCCTTCTGCCAAGGTTTGATAGGCTTGTTCAATCTCCCGCGTTCGTCGGTCAGTTCTATCGTAGGTATCACTGCACAGCTCCGTAAGCCGTTGTAAGTCGCTCTCGGCTTGCCGTTGCTGGTGCACCAGGGTTCTGACCCAGACTGCGGGGTTGGCTATTTCCACCGCTTGTTCCGGCCTCGGTGTTCTGTCAGTGATTTGGAGCAGGTCCCGGGGGGCCTCGAGCTGGAGGATGTTAAAGTCCAAAGAGATCATCATGGTTTAATAGCGGTCGAGGAAGTCTCCAGTGTAAATGGTTGAGTTGTAGTCGAATGGATAGTCGAATAAGTCGAAAAGTTCGTCTTCGTCGAAGTCGGCTGGTTGGGATAGTAGCGCACAGTTCCACCACTGTTGGGTATATCAATGGTATGGGGCGCACTCAATTGTTTCGTGGACTGGCTTAGGTCCGTCGAAGAACTCTTCCCACTGTTCGTATTTTGTGATTTCATCGTCAATTGACAGGAAGGTGTAGTCGAAGGAGTATTGAGTCTTGGGCTCCAGGAAGGTAGATAGCTCGAGTAGGTAAAGGTGGTCTTCGAAGTAGGTGTTGTCGAAGTAAGTCATGAAAGTAGGGTGATTTTTGAGATCAAGATTATAGTGTGACACTGGGGTTGTATCGTAACCGGAGTGTGGAGAGAATCAAAGGTAATCAAGCTACTTTCGATAATTCACAATGGAATAATCTTAGATCTTGTGTGTGGGGTCGGGGGTAGTGTTTTGTGAGGATGTTTGTGCCGATTCCTCTCCGTCGAGGCGAGAAATCTTTTTTCTTTTATCAACAAGCGCGCGAGTGAGAAGTGGTGATCCGGACCGTACTTTTCTCGGGGGAAGCGTGCATCTCCTCCTCGAGGTATGGGTGGGTTGGACTTGGATTCCTCCGAGGTGGTTGCACCTCTTTGGAACGTGGGCGGATTCATTGGTCCAGGTCAGGGTGTAGATAAGGGAGATGAGTTTCCGTTTGCATTGCTGCATGTGTGATATGGCCGAGCGGAGACTCCGGCCCACGAGATCCCTGCTCACCCTGAGGTGAGGTGGTCTGCATAAGGGCCATGCAGCCGAGCAGGGTCTCTGGTCCAGAGCTTCCGTTCACCCTGAGGTGACGTGGCTTCCTCTCCCTGAGGTAGTGGGGCCACTTCCGGAACTGCATGAGAAATGCAGCTGCTCGTTTATACAAATTGTTCCCATCACCTTCGGAGTTCTAACTCCTGCGGCCGGTGTCTTGACCGAGGGCTCGACTCGGTTCCTTTATCTCCCGCCTAGACTTTCTGATTCCCCTAGCCACGGCCTGAGCCTCCTTCGCCCTTTTAGTCACAGAATCTTTTATTCCTAGCTACGTACTCGTGATAATTTGTTCGTGTGTAACAGGCACGGCCTAGAGGAACAACACCACGAGTCGGAAATCGCTATATTGTCGCAGACAACTCGAAGGCCTGAGGCGATACCGTTGCAACCCGTGGTCAGGAGACACGAGGGATCATGCTACCACTCGCATCCTCGTCATTGACACCCGATTATGGCGATGAACTCTGGACTTTGCCAGCACACGACAGCGTGAGCGTATCCCCCACTTATCCGAGATGCTTACAACGATTATGATGCAGGGCACATGTCACACCAAGGTAAGGGACGTCGAGTTGAACAGATACTAAAGCGGAAGCTTGACTTCAAGCCAATCCTATAGCGCTGGGTAGCCCCCAGACCAAGTACCGGCTCGTGTTTGGGAAAGTGCAAATGCCGCTACCGGACCGCACCTCAAGGTTCGAGAGTCTATTGGGAAAGATATGGGGTGGAGCTATGCCTTGATGCCGTTGCGGCCGAAGAAAGGATAGCTGGTACGGTTGAGGGTTCGTTGCTCCGGCTCAGGTCGAGTAGCGTAATCAACCCCACACACAATCCATATCGTATCACCCAATCACGACGAGGGAACAGAGGACCTACTCCAGCCACTCTCATGTTACGTGGAAGCACTAATCTCCGATCCAAATCGAGAGATTATCTGTGTTATGCTGATGAAGTTTAACACCAAGGCAAAGAGTTTTCACATCGCGGTGTGGGGTAATTTCCCCACAGCACATGACTCTGCCGAGCTGGATACTTATACGATGACCTGCCGACGAGTGGTGGGCAACCAGTCTTCATCGGAAGATTCATCAGAATCATCAGTGGAACCATGAACCACAGAACGGTCAATCATCAACGGACCACCTACCGGTCACGAAGACATCGAGTCAACGATCATCCCCCTACGAGCGATCCTAAGAGCGATCCTACGAGTGCTCCTACAAGCGCCGCAAGCGAGACGACAGTTGATCGGGAAGGAGACGGGAGGATACGCAAGGGGCTCGACAGTCTAGGCGGGAGATAAAAAGCTGAGTTAACAAGGCTTACGGCTGCCAGCGGTCGTGAGGATTAACTTCGGGAGATAAGGGATAACGGCAACTGGTGGGAAACAGGGTGAAGTTGGGCTGTGTCATCTACGAGATGATAAGGCCATGTCATCTAACGGGATAGACGAGAAAAGACTTCGCAATCCACTGGGCCGTATGAGGGACTTAATCCCCAAAAGGGTTGGGCGAGTTATGCGGTGCTAAACAGAACCTTGTTTCCTTATCGTCAGACTGACCAGGACGAGTAGCTTCGGGCTCCAGCCCGCACCCAGGAGGGTCTGGTGTGTGAGCGTATTCCTTACCTTATCTTACCCGTGAGGCAGTTATCGCGCGAGCCGTTTGGCATCCGCCGAAGCGTCGCGAGTGAGCTGTCGGGCAAGAGGCCGGGCCCGTATTGATCCGACCATTACGCCGAAGCGCCGTAAGCGAGCCGCCGGGCAAGACGCAGGGCTCATCTCAATCGAACCATCTGCCTAAGTGACACACGAGCGAGCCGTTGGGCAAGCCGCCGGGCCCACGTCGAACCACCCGCCGAAGCGACACACGAGCGAGCTATCGGGCAAGAGGCCAGACCCGTCTCAATCCAAACGATCCGCAGAAGCGCCACGAGCGATCCGTCGCGCTAGCCGTTGCCACGGAGCCGTATGCGATCCGGTGCTCAAGCCGCAGACAGCGGGCGCCGCAGATATTGAACCGAACCCCTTAGATTATTGGCTGTGAATCCCCTAATGGTGGGCGAACTTGGAAGGAGGGTCATTGGGGAAGTTATTCTTGTATAATAATGGAACGCCGGCGAAGACCGTGCGCACCCCATCTCCTTCGTGACTATTGAGAAACCTGACTAGTTCGATATTACCATCACTCTGACATTGACCGGACGTCCCAGTGTCACATTACCTGACAGCGGACAGGCTCATAATCTTCAGCCTCACAACTGCACCCAACGACCGTAAGGAGGCTGCAGACCGAGCACTTCAAGCAGTCAACAAGGCCATCACCACCCATGCCGACATCGAACACCCACCCCTTATCCTGGCAAACATCACTGCCACCAACAACCTCGTTTTTACGGTTGCGCCTCAGTTCCTGTGTACCATCTACGAACCATACCTGGCCATCCTTGAGGAGGCCCTCCATGAATTCCCATTCACCTCATCTCGGGTAAGCCAGCGATGGACCCACTTCATCGTCAACAGCATCCCCACCACCGCCACCACCGAAACCGTTTGAACAGAAATCGAAACCAACTACCCCGCCCTCCAAATGGGCCAAACACCACGATGGCTCACCAGCCCTGAACGCTGCCAGGGTAAAGAGGCTTCCTCCATGATTGTCGCCTTTGTTGGGGAGATGACCAAGAAGTCCCTCGGTGCCACTAGCCTCGCGATGTTTAACCGAGAATGCACCATCGCTGAATACATCACCTTTGGCCCCTCCACCCAATGCAACAAATACCAGACCTATGGCCACCCAACACAGCGATGCACCGCCAGCAACCACACCTGTGCTGTATGTGCCCAACCCCACCCCACGAAGGATCACCCCTGCGCGATTGCAAACTGCAGAGCAGGACACTCATGCAACCACCCGCCGATCCGCTGTGCCAACTGTCTACAACCACACAAAGCCACCTACCAAAACTGCCCCACCTACATGAAAATCACATTGGGCATACGCCACAACATGGTTGCTACCAGTGATACGACAATGGCCATCTAGAGAGTACTAAGAAGGTATTGGTATTGCACTACCTCCTTTACCGCCGTTCATCCTACTGCAAAAGTTCCCTTTCCATGATGTATCTACAAACCACTGGGATTTCAGGCCGACAGAGGAAGCTGGTTGTTAGGAGCCCCTCTGTACGGTCGCAGTTCATCTCGTTTGTTGCGCTTTCCTTTGGTTAAAGTTTTCTTTTGTGCTATTCTGCTTTTCGGCGGTAACAGGGAAAGATGGGAGCCCCATGGGGGTGGTATGGCGAGGAGGAGTGCACAAGACCTGTAGCGTCAAAGCACATTAGATCGCAATCGAATATTATCAAACTGTAGTGTTGAAGCGCAATAGATCAAAATCGAATATTATCCTCACAGCACCCCCCAAAACTTCACTGTTTTCGCGACACCAAAAATCTTCTTTTCCAATTAAGTTTTCAACAACCCTGGAAAGCCACCTCAGGAGTTGGCCAATAGTTAATTAACTAGAGGCCGCACCCCTCCAGAACCCTCCTGGGAATTTTCCCTCCTGTCGCTGCCTGCTTTTCGTGATTTTGGCTTGTGTCACCAAACTATCACCACCTCGCTAAAAGGCTTCATGTCCACCAACAACCCTGGTCAAGGATCCCTCAATGCCTTCCTCCCCCCAAACACCCTGGCCACCACCAAAATCTCTACGCACAGCACCCCCAGAGCCCACTCCCAGCAGCACCCCTCCCGACACAACCTTCAACCTCCTACGGTCGCGACCTCACGGTCACCCTCCCCTGCAAAGCGAGCGCGCGAGGAGAACGACAGCGACTCTGACTCTGACTCTGACTCTGACAACTCTGGAGAGAAAGGAGGGGAAGAAGATGACGACAACGCTATGGACTTCCAACACACCTAACACGTCACCGCAACACAAGCGATTGGTGGAGACATTGACGAACTCACCAGCACTGCCCCCTAGGTGGCAGCCCCACTCAGCCCAAAGCACGCTGCGCTCTGTGCTGACATCGATATCATCACCAGCAACCTCCTAGACCAATTCGCCAGAACCATGTGCACTGAGATCTCCGAGCTCTTCGCCAAAAACAACACCACCATTCAGAACGCCACAAACAGCCTGACCAAGCAAATCGCTACACTGGGCACCCGGGTCACCCAAATGCAACAACAACTGCTGTCGGCTGCACAGGGCCCTGCCGCCACCGCCAAGCCGGCTGGAGGCCCAAGCATCACTAGCCCCAACCCAAAGAAAGAGAGAAAGAGAAAGGGGAAGGGGGCTACCGAGAACAAGTACAATGTCAACAATCTGCAGACCAACAATAGCACCAGCACCCACACATACGCCGACGCCGCCAAAACACCCACCGCTAAACCACACCCACCAAGCGAACATGCCACACACGCCACCAATGTTGAAGGATGGGAGAACCTGAAGAAGAAAACCCAAGGAAGAAAGCCCGCTACATCCAAGCTTATCCTGACCATGTACCCCCAAGCCGAACACAAGGTCACGTGCCACTTCCCGGCTGCATCCCCTGCCAAAGCTACCATCCATGCTGAACGAGACTATATTGCCCGCCAAGTCATCGCGGACACAGCCCTCCACCAAGTCAACAAAGCCCTGGTCGACAACCAGAATGTAACTGCCCCCCCATTCCTCTGCACCTGGGTAACCATGTGTGGATCCATCATCTTCACCACTACCAACACCCAAAATAACGTCATCTACGAAGACTACACGACGATTATCGCTGACGCCCTCTCCTACTATGGCAAGTGCGAGAAGGTCCAAATCGGGAAGCGCTTCAGCCAGTTCCTGCTCCACGGAGTCCCGACCCACTGCTCCCTGCCTGATATGTCCGACAGCATCGCCACCAACTACCCCCAGCTGATCCAATGCCAGACGCCACGCTGGCTCAGCCCGGCAGACCGATACGAACAAAAAGTAACCTCGACGATAGTCATAACCCTCAGTGGCAGCACCAAGAGGCTGACATTGAACGACACTACCTCACCATCTGCAACCGCGAATGCCAACTTGACGACTACATCTAATACGGAAGAAGCACCCAGTGTCGGAACTGCCAGGGCTATGGAGACCCCGCCGCCCTGTGCAAATAACCATCCCACTGCGCCGTCTGTGCGGACACCCACGAAACGAAAGACCACCCATGCACCATCCCGGCCTGCAAGAGAGGCCCCACCTGCACCCACCCACCAATCTGCTGCGCCAATTGCGACGCACCCCACAAGGCCAGCGACCCCAACTGCCCCACACGCATCAAGATCCGATCCTTTAACAACAACACGAATACGATGGCCACGACCACCCCAGGAGACGCCCCCATGGCGGGAATGACCGAATAAAATGCCCTCCCACACCGTCGGGTCCATACAGCTGCTGAACTGTGCAAAGGGCCAAGTGACTACAATTTCAGCATTGCAAGAGTTCGCAAGAAAACCCGAAAACCTTATCTGCCTCCTCCAAGAACCATGGTGCGATAGACTTGGAAACCCTCCCACTATGCCAAACTTCGACATATTCACCCCAACACCAACCCGGCCCAGATGTGCAACATACGTACGCCACGTGCCTGGGCTCAGTGCTACTACCACCTTTATGGCCCAGGACTCCTTCCTGGGCACCACCATCACATCCCTACAGCAACAACATACCACCACATTCAGCCTATATAACCTATACTCCCCTGGACAACCGAACCCAGTAGCAGCCATCCTCCCCACCATCAACCTACCAACAGACTGCCTCCTTATGGGGGACCTCAATGCGCACCATACATGGTGGCAGGGCCCACTGCCCCCATCGGCACACACCTCCCCGGCTAGCCACACCATCGCCAACTGGCTCACGGAAAATAACTTCCACCTCCACAACAAAATAGCTACCCCCACCCACCACCCCCGAAATGGGGGGCAACCCTCCACCATCGACCTGTGCCTCTCCAGGGGCAAGACAACACAGCTGGTCCTCACGCTGGCGATCGACCACGACACCACCTCGGACCATAGCTCCCTCAACGCCACCCTCTCCCTACCCTCAAACGCAGCACAACAGAAAGCCCAGCACTGCTGGCGCAAGGCTGACTGGGGTAGCTTCGCCTCCCACATATAGGCCACCCAGATGGACCTCTCAAACCTCCAAGGAACCAAGGATACCCTCCGCGCCATCACCATCAGGAAAAAAAATCTGTGTCCAGACGCACCAGGCGCTGAGGACGCTCTGGACGCACCCTGGCAGGGCACATACCGCTCCCAACGCGAAACGCACAGGCAATGTGAATTCGGACGCAGCACGCCATTTCACCGTGCATTCGGACGCCGTATGCCAGGGCGCCGTGCGTCCGGACGCAGCTCGCCATGGCATCTGCTTACCGGACGGAGCGTGTCAGGGTATTTTCCTTCTGGACGCAGCCGTGTCAGGGCATTTTCCTTCTGGACGCAGCCGTGTCAGGGCATTTTCCTTCTGGGCGCAGCCGTGTCAGGGCATTTTCCTTCTGGGCGCAGCCGTGTCAGGGCAAATGGCGTCCGGACGACGCGTGTCATGGCACCAGGGTCATGCTGTCTGTCAAGGCACGGAACATCGTAGCAAATACTCTTATCGTATTCGCAAACACGCAGTGGGTTCCAGGCATAGTGACTCAGTCCAGTTCTATTCATTCTATCTAATGTACATCTATATATGCTACTACCACACTTCACGCGGAAACAAAGGAAAGTTGGCAAATACGACACGACGCGTTGAGCACGACACGATGAGCACGACGTGATGAGCACGACGCGATGAGCAAGACGCGATGAACACGACAACTATGAGGAGGATGGCAATGAGCACGCCACCGGCGGCGAGGACGATAGCAAGTAGGATACGGCGAGTATGATTGCGAGCTTTGTGACATGGTTAGCGCAGCTCTCAGAGTGACAGACAGTGGGAAGTTGTACAATGCAACGTGACGAGTACGATGTCAATGAGGGTGCCAGCGGCGAGAATGATAGCGGGTAGGACGCGGTGAGTGTGGCAGCGAGTAGGACGCGGCAGGTATGGGAGCGAGTAAGACGCGATGATTATGTGGCGAGCTTTGTGACATGGTTAGCGCAGCTCTCAGAGTGACAGAGACACCGGGAAGTTGTACAATACACAGTGAGGAGTACGATGTCAATTAGGGTGCCAGCGGCGAGGATGATAGCGAGTAGGACGTGGCGAGTAAGTTGCGGCGAGTATGATGGCGTGAAAGACGCGACGAGTACGATGGCAATAGAAAGCGCCAAGCCACTACTAATGCTTGCGCTTTCGCAAGGTTCGGCACGCTCATCACTCATAGATAGACCCCTTTTTTCTTCTCCTTTCACCTCGTCCTACTCGTCGACATTTTCCTAATCGACATCTTACTCGTTGCGCCTTTCTCGCCATCATACTCGCCGTGTCTTACTCGATCTCATACTTGCTGCGTCCTACTCGCCCACACTTGCCGCATCCTATCCCCTATCGTTCTCGCCGCCGGCACCCTCATTGACATCGTACTCATCACGTTGTATTGTACAACTTCCTGCTGTCTGTCACTCCAAGAGCTGTGCTAACCATGTCACAAAGCTCGCCATCATACTCGCGGCGTCTTACTTGCAATCATACTCACCGTGTCCTACCCCCTATCGTTCTCGCCGCCGGCACCCTCATTCACATCGTACTCCTCACTGTGTATTGTACAACTTCCCGGTGTCTCTGTCACTCTGAGAGCTGCACTAACCATGTCACAAAGCTCGCCATATAATCGTCGCGTCTTACTCGCTCCCATACCCACCGCGTCCTACTCACTGCCACACTCGCCGCGTCCTACCCGCTATCGTTCTCGCTGCTGGCACCCTCATTGACATTATACTCGCCGCGTCCTACCCGCTATCATTCTCGCCGCTGGCACCCTCATTGACATCATACTCCCCGCATCCTACCCGCTATCATTCTTGCCGCCGACACCCTCATTGACATCGTACTCATCACATTGTATTGTACAACTTCCCGCTGTCTGTCACTCTGAGAGCTGCGCTAACCATGTCACAAAACTCGCAATCAAACTCGCCGCGTCCTACTTGCTATCGTCCTCACCGCCGGCGGCGTGCTCATTGCCATCCTCCTCATAGTTGTCGTGCTCATCACATCGTGCTCATTGCATCGTGTTCATCTCGTCGTGCTCATCGCGTCGTGCTCAACGCGTCGTGTCATATTTGCAAACTTTCCTTTGTTTCCGCGCGAAGTGTGGTAGTAGCATATATAGATGTACATTAGATATAATGAATAGAACTGGACTGAGTCACTATGCCTGGAACCCGCTGCGTGTTTGCGAATGCAACAAGAGTATTTGCTGCGATGTTCCGTGCCTTGACAGCCAGTGTGACCGCGGTGCCATGACACGTGTCGTCCAGACGCCATTTGCCCTGACATGGCTGCGTCCCGAAGGAAAATGCCCTGACACGGCTGCGTCCAGAAGGAAAATGCCCTGACACGGCTGCGTCCAGAAGGAAAATGCCCTGACACGGCTGCGTCCAGAAGGAAAATGCCCTGACACGCACTGTCCGGTAAGCAGATGCCGTGGCGAGCTGCGTCTGGATGCACGGTGCCATGGCGAACTGCGTCCGAGTTAAGCAGGTTGCGTCCGAAGCGTCCAGAGTGTCTAGTGCATCCAGATGCTCAGGACGCAATTTTTTTTTTCCTGATGAACATTACCCATTTCATCCACGAAGCAACCAATCATGTCGTCCCCATGAAAGATCCACGGAAACAGGAAGCATCATGGTGGAACCAAAACTTGACACTGGCAAAAAGAGCAGTCAAACGGGCAGAGAGACGAGCCTGCTGAGAACCCAACGACATGAACCGGAAAGACAGACAATATAAACAACACAAATGGTCGACAATGGTACGCAATGCTAAAACAGCGTACCGAATCCAACAGCTCCAAGCTGCATCATCTAAAACCATCTGGAAGACGATCTACCACCACAACGCACATCACAAACCAATCCCTCCCCGCAACAGACAAACAACCTTTAAAGGCAAATGCAATGCACTACACAATGGACTCTTCCCCTCAGTTAACACAACCCCACGAACACGACTCCCCCCTGGCCTCCTCACCTCTACAAAGGACATCCGCCACCATACAAGGCCAGTCACACTACAAGAGACACATCTGGCGATTACCCACCTGAAATATGGAACCTCAGTCGGCCCAGACGACTTCTCATACACCACCCTATGCCACTTCAATGCTGCGGCCCCTCACCTCCTCCCGCAACTGTTCACAGCCTGCCTCACCTGGGGCACCCATTCACCAGAATGGAAAACGGCAAACTGTGTGGTAATCCCCAAACCAGGCAAGAAAACGTACTCCGACCCCATGTCCTACCATCCCATCTCCCTCCAATCATGCTTTGGAAAACTCCTGGAATCCATTGTCGCCAAGTAGCTCTCCCAGGCCGCCCTCACCTGTGGGGCCACACACCCCTCACAGATGGGAGCCCAGGCGGAAAACTCCGCAATCGACGCCCTACTCAGAACAATTACCCCTATCGTCAGGGCAATCAGCCAGAAGAAAGCAGCAAACAGAACCCCACTACGACCGGCCGTCCTCACCCACGACATCGAGGGCGCCTTCAACCAAGTCCACCCAGCAACACTCCTGGAGGTTATGCAACAATAACGTATGCCCCAGTACCTGACAGAGTATGTCACCGCCTTTAACACCGACCGGAAAATCACCTTCGGCTTTAACCAACAATCAGAACAGCCCCAACCATATAAGTGTGGGCTGCCCCAGTCTCCCCAGTCTCCCCAGCCCTCTTCCTCATCTACAGCAACGCCATGCTGGAAAAGAGCCACCAACCCCACGATGCGATCGACACATCCTACGTAGACGACGTATGCATGGTCCAATTGTCGATGACAATTGCCAGAGCCAACACACTCCTCGAAGAAAGGACTGAAGAACACCTCAGCAGGGGAGCCCACCTCGGACTAACCTTCGTACCACCCAAGACTGAACTGCTCTATTGCCTCCCTCTCACCAGCAAAGATAAGAACAGGAGCCTCAGCGCACACCCCCCTCTCAGAATCAACAACAACTCCATTATGGCCACATGACAAATCAAGTACCTAGGAGTACATATTGATGAATCACTCAGCTTCCTACATCATGCCACCATGGCAGCGGCCAAGGGCAACCAGTCCCTCGGCAGCCTCAACTTCCTACGACACTACTCATGGGGCATCTCCGCACATGTCGCCTACCACCTGGCAATGACGGCGATCCTCCCTACAATGTTCTGGACATCATCAGCATGGTGGACGGGCACCCCGATGATCACTGCAACCTTTCGTACCACCTACAACTCAGTCGCCTGGTGGATTACGGGACTTTGCCTCAACACCAGAACGACGAACCTCACCACACTCTCACAACTCCCACTAATGGAGGCGTACCTGGACTACCTATCCCTGCGATATGCAATCCGACTCCACTTCCTCCCCCAACACCATGCCCCGGGCCTGCCACGAGCCCTAACAGATACCCACCCCAACCTCCCAGGACTCCACCGCCTCTACTCACTCAGCAAGCACTTAGTACAAGGCAAACTGGAAAACCGCACCACCACCTCAACAGTGGATGGAACCAATATGCTCCCCTCCCCAAACTCAAACAAAACAACAACACCCCAACAGCTCCATGAAGAATGGCTCCACACACTACCAAACCACACCGTTGTCATCTACACTGACGGCTCTAAACTCGAGAATGGGTCTGTCGGGTGTGGATGGGCAACCTTCCACTGTGGTGACCAACAACTCTACCGACTGGGGGAAGGCAGCTGCCACCTAGGCAACCGGGCTGAGGTGTACGACGCCAAACTCCATGCAATTCAAGAAGCAGTCACATCCCTCCTCACTACCACCGCACCATGAGCTGCAGCAATTATCTGCATGGACAACTGGGCGGCACTTGAAACACTACAATTCAACAAACACAACCACGAATACGCCCGCTGGGCCCTGGAAATGATTAGCGACCTCAGCCTATTGGGCTGGGAGATCTCTACCACCTGGTGCCCCTCCCACTGCAACATCAATGGTAACGAACGAGCCAACACACTCGCCAAACGGGGAGCCTCCTCTGGCGTCCCCTGCCACTTCGCGCTCACCACCAAGACATGGCTACTGGCTCAAGCACGAGCGGAGCTCCTCCAACGGTGGAAAACATAACTACCACTCTCGAAGCCCTCATTCAAGTTTTCCAGCCACCTCCACGGGATGGACTGGGCCAACACATGAGCAATATGGAGAGTCTTCTGCAACCGATCGCCCTCCAACCCACCCCCCAACATCACAGCAGACCCATGCCCCTGCGGCACGGACCTCACCTCCTCTCACCACCTACTGCGAGACTGCCCACTGCTGACACCGCAGCGGGTACTCCTCTGCAAAGCTACCACAGGAGACATCCAGTCCCTGGAGTTCATCACCGCACCCGAAAACACAAACCCGCTACGCCACTTCCTACGGACAACTGGCCTGGGACACTCTGCACTCATCCGATTCGACGGAAGCCACAACACACCAGACTGCACCAATGCAAGCAACCCGGACTCCCCCGAGTCGGACTTCGGCACTTTCAAACCATAAACAATATCACGACCGACACGACTAATAGGAGGAAGGACAGAGGTGATTGGTTTCTTTTGTACTGTCAGAGCGTTTCCTTGTTTTCTTGTTCTGTGTCATGTGTCGTGATCCTTGATTCCTGTCCTGTTTGTTCTTTTCCTTGGTACGTCTACTTCTTCGGCGGTCAGGAAAGATGGAAGCCCCACAGGGGTGGTACGGTGAGGAGGAGCGTACAAAACCTGTAGTGTTGAAGCGCAATAGATCGAAATCGAATATATTATCTCTCGCTACCAAACACCTACTTCTATATTCTCGTGATCGGCGCTGCGACCAAACCTCATCCCAGAATGATACCAGTCCCTGCCAAAGCAAGGACCCGAGAATGTGCTATGATAAGTCCCCTTGGTGGAGACGAAGGCAGTGCAAGATCTAGATAGGCTGCAAGAAACAGACTGGGAGCACAAAGCCTCGTCAGCACCGAAGGACTATGCTGAGGGACATCCTTAGACTTCACCTGAAAGAGTGGGGAGTACTTGCCCGTGCCAGGGAGCTGAACAAACACAGCCCGAGAGCCGAACGAACGAAAAGACCTACTGCGTAGGCACGCCGAGGAGCTACGTTGCCTGTTGAGCCCCGACAGTGTAAGGAAATTAGGATCTTGACAAGTAATAGCTTTCGGACATCACCGAGGTTGAGATGGCCAAGGCATCAGTGCCAGGTTTGGATATCTGTGTGACACTGGGGTTATCTCGGAACCGGAGCGTGGGGGTATCAAAAGGGTAATCAGGCTACTTTCGATAATTCACAACGGAATAATCTTAGATCTTGTGTGTGGGTTTCGGTGGTAGTGTTTGGT